>Ga0209253_10000026_pt1 | contig 92973 bp, 82 predicted proteins | sample FrelakmetBRP12BR_FD_187145 | JGI IMG/M metagenome (GOLD analysis project Ga0209253, IMG submission 187145) | Freshwater lake sediment microbial communities from the University of Notre Dame, USA, for methane emissions studies - BRP12 BR (SPAdes)... | ecosystem: Environmental > Aquatic >...
AATGTCTTGGGGTTTAGCTTCCTTCATGACGGCTATCTGGCAAGCTATAAAGACAAGGACCTTGAATTTGAAGTTTTTATCATCGAGGGGAAAAGCGAAGACGACGCTGCGGACATGATGAAGCAATATCTGTCGGCTTACCAAAAGAACAACGAGACTCCCGAAGAAATTGCCCTAGGCTATCACATCAAAGGCCGTTATGCCCAAAATATCTATATCTCGAGGGCGGGGAAGGTTATATTCGGAGTGATGAGAATCAGTGACGGTTATGAAGAAACGGGCCTAAAATATCTCGAGGCCTTGGCCCGCCCGGCGGAGACATCACTTTTCTAATTTCTGGCCGGCCCGATTTCTCAAGGGAGACGCTTCAAGGTAATTCTTGAGTCTCTGGAATTCGCTTCCCAGGCAGAGAAAGGCGCTCTGGGCTTGCTCGACGTTCTTTTCGCGGCCGGACACTTCCAAAGCAAAGCAGGTTTTTTTCAGCGAGACGAGGCTGAGGTTGGCAGAGGCGCCCTTGAGACCGTGGCTGAGTTCTTGGATCAGGCTGAAATTTCCCTGTTCGATGGCCTCTCGGAGAAGGGGAATTTTTTCGCTGAATTCTGCAAAATAAATTTTGAGAAGCTCCTCAAGAAAAATCTCGTCTCCGTCGATTCTTTCGAGGACTTCGGAATAATCAATGGGCAGATCCTGGCAGGAATCAAGATGGTTAGACATTTTTCCGTCCTTTGTAAGACGCGTTATTTACGACGACGCAGTTGCGCCCTTGGCTTTTGGCGGTGAGAAGCGCCTCATCGGAAGCCTTGATAAGCTCCTCAGCCGTCGGCTGCGGAACTCCGCCCGAGCAGGCGCAGCCGGCAGAAATGGTTATGGGGATCGTATCCAGGTCAGTTTTAATAGCTCTGCGTGCGACGGACAGGCGCAAGCGCTCGCCGACTTTAAATAATTCCGATTGGGGGCAATTGGGCAGGATGACGATGATTTCGTCCCCTCCATAGCGGCCCACCTTGTCTGATTTGCGCACTTTTCTTTTGATTCGTGAGACAACCTGAAGGAGAGCGACATCCCCGATATCGTGGCCAAAGATGTCGTTGATCTTTTTGAAATAGTCCAGGTCCAGCATGATGACCCCGACCGCTTTTTTATCTCTGCTGCCTCGCTCGAGCTCCTCACGCAGGAATTTGATTATTTCGCCCCGGTTCCAGAGCTTGGTCAAGCTGTCCCTGCTGGCGATATCTTTAAGCTGATCCTGGATGAGAATCAGCTTGTCTTCGAGGTCGATGATGCGCTCGCCCGTTCTCAGGCGCGCCCTGAGCTCGAGAAAATTGACCGGCTTGGTCATGTAATCGTCCGCGCCGGAGGAAAGTCCGGCGATGATGTCCTGTTTTCGGTCTTTGGCGCTCAGAAGGATGATATAGGTGTATTTTTTCCTTTTCCGGCGGCGGATCTTCTTGCAGATATCCACGCCGTCCATCCCCGGCATCATCCAGTCCAGGATCGACAGGCGGAGATCTTCATCCTTGAGAGCCCCCCAGGCTTCTTCGCCCGTTTTGGCCAGGGTGACATTGTAGCCCCAGTTCAGGAGGTTTTTCTCCAAGATCCGGCTGCTGACTGGGTCATCTTCAGCGATGAGTATCTTCATGCTGGTTAGCTCTGGTGTTCCCGGAGCTCCTCGTGGCCCTGGGCTTCATTATTCATAGCTCGGACGATCGTATCGGCGAGTTGCCTGGCATTCAACGGTTTGGAGATATACTCATCCATTCCCGCGCGCAGACATTTTTCGCGGTCGCCCTTCATGGCATGTGCGGTCATGGCTATGATCGGGATGTGAAGGCCTGTTTCCTTTTCTTTCTGGCGGATCAACTGGGTGGCTTTATAACCGTCCATTTTAGGCATTTGAACATCCATCAGAATGAGCTCAAAATTCCCCTTCTCCAGCGCAGCCAGAGTTTCTTCTCCGTTCATCACTCCTGTTACGGAATGGCCTTGTTTTTCAAGCATGTAGATAGCGACCTTTTGATTGACCAAATTATCTTCCGCGATAAGAATCCGATATGTCGTCGGGCGCTGCTCGACCTGAGGGGCTACAGGCTCAGCGATTACGGGAACAGGCGCCTCCGCAGGCTTGGGGAACGTGGCAGCCAGCCCGAGCACCTGAAAGATCTTGTTATTGAGCTCGATCGGTTTGATGGGTTTGCTGAGATGAACGGAAATCCCGACCTTCAGCCAGGGTGTGGCGTCAATGCGGTTGCTCGTTGTGCTCATCATCATGATGATCGTCTTGGTGATGTCCGGGTTGTTTTTGATGTAATCGAGGATAATGAAACTGTCGTGCCCCGGAAGATTGGCATCCAAAAGGATAAGAGGAAAAGGGGTTTTCTTATCCCTGGCTTCATCGAGCAGGATGGTCGCTTCGTAGGCGCTTTCGGCCTCTTTCACTTTGGCACCCCAGCCGGTTGTGAGTTCCCTGAGGATGCGCCTGCAGCTCGCGTTATCTTCCACCAGGAGAAGAGGCAGATTCATGAAGGTGAGTTTGGGCTGTGAAATTCTCCTCTCGTCAGAGTCCTGGAGAATTCCGAAGCGAGCGGTAAAGTGGAACTTGCTGCCTTTTCCCACCGTGCTCTCCACCCATATTTTGCCGCCAAGCAGGTCGACCAACTGGGACGAAATCGCCAGACCGAGGCCCGTACCTCCGTATTTTCGGGTCATGGAGCTGTCGGCCTGGGCAAAGACATCAAAAATGATTTTCTGCTTCTCCTCAGGAATGCCGATTCCTGTGTCGGCGATGGTAAAATGGAGGACGACGTCGTTCTCTGAGCGGGTCGATTCACCGACCGTGACAACCACGTCGCCTTTTTCCGTGAATTTGATGGCGTTACCGACAAGGTTGACCAGGATCTGCCGGAGCCGGCCGGGGTCGCCAAGGAGGTCGGGATCGAGGCTCGGAGAGATTTCGCAGGTCAGGTCAAGCTTGTTTCGATGAGCCTGGATAGAGAGAGGGGCCAAGGTCTCGAAGAGAAGGTCTTCCAGGCTGAAGATGGTCGATTCCAGCTCGAGCTTCTTGGCTTCAATCTTGGAAAAATCGAGGATATCGTTGATCAAGCTCAACAGGGACTCTGCCGAGGATTTGATCCCCCCCAAATACTCCTTCTGTTCAGGAGTCAGCTGGGTGTCGAGGGCCAGGTCGGTCATGCCCAAAATCCCGTTCATCGGGGTGCGGATTTCGTGGCTGATATTCGCCAAGAACTCGCTCTTGACTCTGCTGGCGGTCAGGGCGTCCTTGCGCGCCCGGACGAGTTCGGAAACATCCACCAGGTTGAGGATGAGACCTTCGTATTGACCATTGCTGCGGACGGGGTTGATCCTGAAAATGACTTCTTTCTCGGCCAAGGTTTTCTGAATTTCGACGGGCGGAGCCCCCGAATCCTTCTTGAAGATCTCGACATATTTTTTCAGGTCCTCCTCCAGCTTTTCGACATGGATGTCCCAGAGAGCCTTGCCCAGGATCTCCGGCTTATTCTTCCCCAAGAGCCTGAGAAAGTAATCATTGATTTCGATGATCCTGTCATCATGGTCTGCAAAAACAACTCCCTCCTCGATTCCGGTGATGATCGCCGACAGCTTGGCCGTCTCTCTCTGAATCGCCGCTTCAGCTCTTTTGAGGTTCAAAGCCTCGACGAAAGCCGTCGCCAGAGCTTCCACGGCCTTTTCATCATCCCTGTCATAACCGTATTCTTTGTTGGCCAGGGCTATGACACCGACAATATGACCGGCATGTTTCAGAGGCGCACAGAGTAAAGTCTGAAGAGCGGGATGTCCTTGGGGAAATCCGACCCGGCTCGGGTGCGAATCTGGGGTGTTGATAAGCTGGGTCTCGCCATATCTAATGGCCTCACTCCATAATCCTCGGATTCTCATGTTCTTCAGAAGCAGGGGCGCGTTGGATTTGGAGATTGTGCAGGCGTCCCAGGCGAAATTACTCATGGAGATAATATCCAGGTTATTCTGGTCATTGATTTCGCCGATAAATCCGTACTTGCTCCCGGTGAGTTCTTCAGCGAGATGGAGACAGAACTCGGCCAAATCAGCATCCGTCTCTTTCGTAAAGACCTTTTGCAGGAGCCTGTTGATGCCGTCCAAAAGAAGGTTCTGTCTCAAAATCTGCGTTTCCGTGCGCTTCCTTTCCGTGATGTCCTTGTCCATGCCGCGGTAGCCCAGAAGATCGCCTTTTTCGTCGAGTATTGGCAGGGCGTTCGTCAGCAAGCAGACCAATTTCCCGTCGCGGGTGAGGTTCCAGTTTTCCAGGTCGAGGACTGGCTGTTTTGCGGCCATGATTTCTTGAAAGAGATGCCGGACCCGCTCCGCTTCAGTTTTGGGCATCAGGTCGAACGGTGTCTTGCCGAGGATTTCCTTGCGCTCGTACCCTAGGATCTGCTTGACTCTGCCGGAAGCGAAAATATAACTCCCGTTCCTGTCGATTTCCCAGATCCAATCGGCCGAGCTGAGGGCAATATCCTGAAATCTCATCTCTGATTTTTTGAGCTCCTCCAATATCTTATTCTGCTCCGAAATATCCCTGTAAATGCCAAAAATGGCCTGCAGCTTTCCCTCTTCAATGATCGGAGAGGCGATGACTGAAACTTGGAAGGACTGGCCGTCTTTCCTGCGGCGGAGCGTTTCAAAGGAGACTTTTTCGCCGCCGGCGACGCGCTGGGTTATGGAAACGGCTGCATTGAGATCATCCTGGGGAGCAATGAGCTTGTCGATGGTTTGGCCGATGATTTCTTCGTTTTCAAACCCGAACATTCTTTTGAATTCGCCGTTCACTTTGAGGACATGGCCTTCTCTGTCTGCAATGATAATGCCCTCCTGGGCATCTTCGAACAGCTTTTCGAAATAGGCCTTTTCTATCTGGGCGTGAGCCAGGTCCGAGATAGACCTCTTCGTCGTCTTCTCTCGGGCTGCCGGCTCGCTCTGGTAGGGGTGTTCTTCCTCTTCCAGAACATACTCGTCAGGAATAGGCATCCATAGTCCTCTCTGTCAGAAGTAAGACGGTTTGATTTTAGCCGCTGCCTGAGCCTGGTCAATCGCCCTTTTAGGTGAAAACTGGGGTGAATTTCAGGTCGGGAGCATCACCGGGAGGGGTGAAGAGAGCTCTGGAGGGGAGGGGAGGAAAGAGAGGCCGATTTCACCTATTTCAGTTCAATATTTCAGATAGAAAATGTATAATATTAAATCCAATGGAAAATAATAGGATCGTTACCATCACTTCGGGAGTGCTCCTGGTTGTTGTCTTGGGTGTTATCCTCCGCCTGGCCAAGCCAGTTTTTTTCCCGTTTTTCCTGGCCATTCTGTTCTATTTCATCCTCTCTCCGGCCTTGGATTTCCTAACTCGACTGAAGATTCCTCGAGGCCTGGCCCTCCTTTTTATCGTTGTGGTCGCTTTTTTTGTCCTTTATCTTTTCGGTATCCTCGTCTATACCAGCGGCAAAGATTTTGCCAACTCATTGCCCCAGTACAGTGAGAAACTGAATGAGTTCCTTCAATCGGTAAGGCAAGAATTAAAGCTGACCGAGGAGAATTGGGATCCTTGGGCCTGGAGCAAGAGTCTCAATACCCAAAAATTGGCCTCTCTGGTCCTGGCTTCTTTGGATAGAGTTTTTTCATTTTTCTCTACGTTCGCCCTGATTTTTGTCTTTCTTGTCTTTATGCTGGCGGGACGGGGCAAGCTCAGGGTCAAGGTGGACAAATCGTTTTCTCCGTCCAGGGCAAAAAAGGTCAACCAAATCATCGATAACATCGATAGTCAAATCCAGAAGTACTTGATCATAAAAACTGGTATCAGCATCATCTCGGGAATCATCACGACAGCCGTACTGGCCATCTTTGGCGTCGATTATGCGATCGTCCTTGGCTTCCTGACGTTTGTTCTCAATTACATTCCCAGCCTGGGATCGATCGTGGCGCTGGCCTTATGCGTTCTGGCTGCGGCCGTTCAATTGAACAGCCTCTGGCCCACTTTATGGATTTTTCTTATTCTCATTGTTATCGATGTCATCACAGGCAATGTTTTAGAGCCGAAGATGATGGGGCACGGGCTGGGGCTGAGCCCGCTGGTGGTACTCCTTTCTCTCATTTTCTGGGGCTGGCTGTGGGGGATCCCCGGGATGATTCTGGCTGTTCCTCTTATGGCCGTGATCAAGATCATTTGCAGCAATATTCCCGCTCTTCAGTCCATTGCCGAAATGATGAGCGGTTGAGTCGCTGAAACTCAGGCCGAACTGATGATTCTTTTTTGCTCAGATGCGTCTTTGATTCGAGCGAAACGCCGGCTGAGGTCCTCGATGTAATTCCTGCGCCCGAGATTTTTCTTGGCCAGATATTTTACCGCCACGATAACATTTTCCAGGCATTTTAGCTTTTCGTCTTTTTGGTATGTTTCCAGGCCTTGGGGAAGGATAATTTTCCTTTGGTAATGGCACTGCTCGATGTTCTGAAAGATCGCCTCGCCCGCATTATTTCTCGGTTTGTCGTTCTCTTGCGGGAGAACAAGCGCTGATTTTCCCTTCTCTAATTTTTCCCTGGCATATTCGAGGGCCAGAATCGCGTCTCTGTCGGAAAAGGCCGGGTCTCTCTCTCCGTATTCCTTGAGTGGCGCTTCAATGTTCAAGGTCAGCCAGTTGAGCCGTTCATCCCGGAGGATGTCTGCGGAGAAGGCGGGCTTCTTCTCAATGACCTTCTTTTCTTGATAGGGTTTGTGCTTGATCAGAAAGGGACAGTTGGACGGACAATGGATTTTCTTCTCCCTCAGGATGCCGCAGCAGAGCGGACAGAGGTCGTTGCCTAGAGCGGGGCAAGACCTTTTCGCTTTCCTCTCGCGGCAATGGGAGCACTTGGCCATATTCTCTTCGCCGTTCAACAGGTGAGATGGAACGCGGCGGCTGTTTTTTTCTGCGAAATTAGCCGATTAAAGATCTGCACCGCCTTTTCGGTCTTTTCGACGTGGAGGACAAGGCCTTTTGCGCGCGCCGCATCAAGAACATCCTGCTCGACTTTCATCAGGCCAAAGAATCCCGTCCCAATGACAAGGGCTTCGATATTTTCTTTGAAGACGTCTTCAAGGTCTACCACGGCGAGCCTATGTCCCTCTTTGCGCCACCAGGCTGGATTAATCTTCTGCGGGAAAACGATTAAGTCTGCGGAGTATTCTTGTCCGTCTATCACCATGGCACCGAAGGCGTAGTTTTGGATCATTTTTTTAGGATGAACATTTCGCCGGTCAGGGTCTGCATTTTTTTCCCGAGCAAAGCCCTCAGAGCAATCTGCGCCGCCTTCTGCTCGGCGCTCTTTTTGGAGAAGCCCTTGGCCTTGGCCAAAGGATATTGCCCCAGACAAACCTCCACGAAAAAGGTCCTTTTATGGTCCGGCCCGACTGAAGTCAAAGTCTTATAAACGGGCGCAGGAAGGCTCTCTTTCTGAAAATATTCCTGAAGCGCGGATTTATAATTGTTGATCAGGAAATTGCGGCTGTCCACTTTCTTGTAGGATTTATCGAGGAGAGGAAGGAGCAGTCTCCGGGCAATATCATAGCCTTGATCCAAATAGACCGCGGCCACAAGGGCCTCTAAGGCTCCGGCCAGAATGGTCCTTTTCTTGCGGCCGCCGCTTTTCTCCTCTCCTATCCCCAAAAGGATGTATTTATCGAGCTTGATTTTCTTAGCCAACTGGGAAAGAGACAAGGTGCTGGCCGCCGCCGCTTTGTACTTGGAGAGCTCGCCTTCGGCAGCGCCGGGGCAGGTGGCGCAGAAAAAGTCGGCCAGCACGAGCCCGACGACCGAATCCCCGAGGAATTCCAGGACTTCGTTGTCCCTCAGGCCTTTGGGCTGGTTTTCGTAGGCATAAGAACTGTGGGTCAACGCCCGGAGCAGCAGGTCTTTATCTTGAAAATGAACACCGATGCCTTTCTCAAGCCTAGCTAGGTTTCGAGTCATGTTTCCTGAGACTTAGGACCAAGGATCCACGATCTTTCCGGCGACGATCGTCATCGTGGGAGCACCTTTGAGTTTCCAGCCGTGAAAGGGGTTGTTCCGGCTCTTGGAGAGAAACTGGTGGACGTCCACCACGACTTCCTTGTGGAGGTTGAGGATGGTCAGGTCGGCATCCGCGCCCGGGGCGATGCGGCCTTTGTCCTTAAGCCCCAGGATTTGGGCAGGCCGGGTTGAGATCATTTCGATGAAGCGCGGCAGCGAAATGATGTTTTTGCCCACCAATTTGTCCAGCAACAAAGAAACCGCTGTTTCCAGTCCGTTGATGCCAAACGGCGCCCGGTCGAACTCGACGTCCTTTTCCTCAGGTGTATGGGGCGCGTGGTCAGTGGCGAAGACATCGATCAGGCCATCCTTGACGGCATCCAGAAGGGCCTGAACGTCGTCCTTGCCGCGCAAGGGAGGATTAACCTTAAGATTGGTGTTGTAGCTTTCCAGAGCTGAATCGGTGAGAACTAAATGATGCGGCGTCACCTCGGCCGTGACCTTGACTTTTCTTTTTTTGGCTTCCCGAACGAGATAAACGGCGCCGCGAGTGCTGAGGTGCGCGATATGGATTCGGGCGTTTGCCGCTTCGGCCAGGATAATATCCCGCGCAACCATAATGTCTTCGGCTGAGGCGGGGATGCCTTTGAGCCCGAAGAGATGCGAAGAGAAGCCCTCATGCATGAGCCCGTCCTGGCTGAGGGTCGAATCCTCGCAATGGTCAATGATAGGTGCCTGGAGAAAATTTGAATATTCCAGAGCCCGTCTCATCACCAAGCTATTCTGGACACACTTTCCATCGTCAGAGAAGGCTACGGTGCCCGCGCTGACAAGATCGGCCATATCCGTAAGCTCTTCTCCTTTGAGGTTCTTGGTTATGGCAGCGATCGGAAAGATATTCACCCGGGACCTCTTGTTTGCTTCGGAAAAGATATACTCCGTCACCCCGCGGTTATCATTGACGGGCTGAGTGTTGGGCATAGCACAGAGTGAGGTGAAACCTCCGCTGGCGGCGGCCAGGGAAGCTGTGCGTATGTCTTCTTTGTCTTCCTGGCCGGGCTCTCTGAGATGAGTATGCATGTCGATAAAACCGGGCGCCACAACGAGCCTCGAAGCATCAATGACCTGGGCGTTATCGGAATCGATCTTGGCTCTGAGGTCGACAATCTTGCCCTTGTCGACAAGAATGTCGAGGGTCTCATCTATCCTAGAAGAGGGGTCAACGACTCTTCCGTTCTTAATCAGCAGTCTCACGCTCTTTTCCTCCTAAAAGAAGATAGAGGACAGCCATCCGAATCGAGATCCCGTTTTCGACCTGCTTCAAGATGACTGATTTCATCGAATCGGCCATTTCTGAGGAGATTTCGACTCCGCGGTTAATCGGGCCTGGATGCATAATAATGGCATCTTTGTTGGCCAGGCTGTATCGTTTTTCTGTCAGGCAATAGAGGTTTCGGTATTCTCGAATGGACGGAAAGAAGTTGGCTTCCTGCCTTTCCTTCTGGATGCGAAGCATCATGATGACGTCCGCCCCTTCCAGGGCCCTGTCAAGGTCATAAGAGATTTGTGCGCCGAAATTCTCAAACTCTGCCGGAAGAAGGGGAGGGGGGCCGACAAGAGTCACTTGAGCTCCCACTTTCTGAAGCAGAAAGACGTTCGAGCGGGCTACCCTGCTGTGCAGGATGTCGCCAACGATAACAACCCTAAGGTTCTTAAAGCTTTTTTTCTGTTGCCGTATAGTGAAGGCATCGAGCAGGGCCTGCGTGGGATGCTCGTGCGATCCATCGCCCGCGTTGATGATGTGCGACCGGCAGAATGTCGAAACGAAGTAAGGAGCCCCGGAACACGAATGCCTGATGATGATAGCGTCGGGGTTCATGGCCTCAAGGTTGAGAACGGTGTCTTTCAATGTCTCTCCCTTGACTACGCTGCTCGTCTGCTGGCTGAAGTTGATGATGTCAGCGCTCAGCCGTTTGGCGGCCAGCTCAAAGGAGCTGCGCGTCCTCGTGCTCGGCTCAAAAAACAGGTTGACGACGGTCTTGCCTCTCAGAGTCGGGACTTTTTTGACCTCTCGGGTTGAAATCTCGGCCAGGGATTCAGCCGTGTCCATAATCGTCATGATATCCGAGACGTCAAGATTTTGAATGCCCAGGAGGTGTCTCTGCTTGAATTCCAGCATGCGTCTCCTATTCGAGCTTGGCGGGCTCGGTGATGAGGACCTCATCCGTCTCATCGATTTCCATAAGCTTGACCTGGACAATCTCCCTCCTGGACGTGGGAAGGACTTTTCCCATATAGTCTGCGCGAATCGGCAGCTCGCGGTGTCCGCGGTCGATGAGCACAAGAAGCTGGATACTTTGCGGCCGTCCCAGGTCAAAAAGGCTGTCCATGGCTGCCCTGATCGTCCGTCCTGTGAAGAGGACATCATCGACGAGCAGGATATCTTTTTTCGAGATGGGAAAGTCGATTTCTGTTTTTTGGACCATGTGCTGGGTTTCCAGCTCGGCAAAATCATCCCGGTAGAGAGTGATGTCCAGAACTCCCAGGGGAATATCGATTTTTTCGAGCTCTTTAATCTGCTGGGAAATGCGCTTGCCCAAATAGATTCCCCGTGTTCTTATGCCCACGATCACCAGATTTTTCAGGTTGCGGTTCCGCTCCAGGATCTCGGTGGTCATCCGGTCAAGGGATCTTTTGATTTTGCCGGCGTCCATGACCCTGGCTTTGATTTTTTCGTCCATGAGCTGTCTCCTAAAATCTTAACGGGTCCCCCAAGAAAATGCACTAACCGGGGAAAAAAGTCAATCCTTTCCGTGAGCAAAGAATTCCTCGGCCGCGGCGATATCTCGACGGATCTGGTTCACCAGAGCTTGCGCGGTGCGGAATTTTCGTTCAGCCCTCAGCTTTTTTAAGAAGCGCAGCCTGATCTTTTTGCGGTAGGCGTTTAGCCGGAAATCGAAAAGGAAGGATTCGATCTCAAGGGTGCGGTCTCCGAACGTCGGACGGGTCCCGATATTGGTCACGGAAGGATACTTCCGGCGGCTGATTTGTGCTTCGGTTAAAAAGACGCCTCCTGGCCTGATTTCGTTGCTGGTCTGAATGTTGGTGGTGGGGAACCCAAGAGACGTCCCCCTGGAAGCACCTTTAATGACGGTCCCCTCGATTTCGTAAGGCCGGCCCAAAAGAACATTGGCGTTTTCGATTTTCCCCCGGGCGAGGAGGAGCCGGATGAGACTGCTGCTGACGACCTGGCCGTCATGGACAACCGCCGGGATCGGGTGGACGACAAATCCGAATCTTGAACCGAGTCGCCGAAGGTCAGCGATCGTGCCAGATCTGTTCCTGCCAAAACGGAAACTCTCCCCGACGATGACTGCCTTGGCGCGGAGGGACCGAACAATGATTTCCCGAACAAACTCCTGAGCTGATAAGCTCGAGAACCTCCGGTCGAAAGGCGTGACGATCACAGCCTGGACGCCGAGCGCCCGTATTTGGATCAATCTCTGGGCCAGCGTTTGAATCATAGCGATGCGACTCCCGCCGAGAACCCTTTCTGGATGGGGGGAGAATGTCAGGACGAGAGGACAAAGCCGCCTCTCTTCGCCTCTGTTGACGAGGAACCGCAGAATCTTTTGATGCCCGAGATGAACGCCGTCGAAGTTCCCTATTGCTACTGCCGCGGGACGAGTTGGAGGCGGCCGGCGATCGAGTCCTTTAATGACCTGCATGGCTTTAGTATTTAATGACCTTGGCCTTCTCCAAGAAGTGCATCTTCAGCTGTTCGAGGCAGGATTGGAGGAATTTCTCTTCGTCAGGATTGAGGTTTCCCTTGGTCCTGTCCTTGAGGAGGTCGAGGAGATCGATCAGCCGGCGGGCCAATTCTATGTTCTCTTCGCCCTTGGGCTGAGTCGGGTCTTCCAGGATGCCCATCTTGAATAGAGTCTGGGTATAGAAGGGAAAGACGATAGAACTAAAATCGAGCGGCGGCAAGAACTCTTTCTGGGATTCTTTGTTTTCCGATTGTTGCAGTTCTTTTTCTGAAGGGTCTTTTTCCGACATAATTAACCTCTAGGATGCTTGGGCTGATTTTTTTCTCAGGACAAGGCTGGCCTTAATGAACTCGTCTAACTCCCCGTCCAAGGTTTTATCGACATCACCCGTCTCCACTTTCGTCCGCAGGTCTTTGATCATCCGGTAGGGGTGGAGCACATAGGACCGGATTTGATTGCCCCAGGCGATATCTGACTTGGATTCCTCAATTTTTTCGAACTTTTCAAGCTGTTTTTTCTTCTCCCTTTCATAGAGCCGGGCCTTGAGGACCTTCAGCGCCGCCGCTTTGTTCTTGTGTTGAGACCTCTCGCTTTGGCACTGGACGACGATTCCGCTGGGAATATGGGTAATGCGGACCGCCGAATCGGTGACATTGACGTGCTGGCCGCCCCGGCCAGAGGACCGGTACGTGTCTATTCGCAGGTCCTCGGGATTGATATCGATGGCAATATCATCCTCGACTTCAGGGAATACGAACACGGCGGCAAAGGAGGTATGGCGCCTTTTATTGGAGTCAAAAGGCGAGATCCGGACAAGTCGGTGAACTCCGGATTCCTGGCTCAGGTTGCCATAAGCATAGTCGCCTTCCATGCGAACAGTAACGCTTTTGATCCCGGCTTCCTCGCCGGGCATGATATCGAGGACCTCGGTCTTATAGCCGATACGTTCGGCGTACCGGAGGTACATCCTGAGGAGGATCTGGGCCCAGTCCTGTGACTCGGTCCCCCCCGCCCCGGGATGGATCGTCAGGATGGCATTCCGGCCGTCATCTTCCTCAAAAAAAAGGGTTTGAAGTTCGGCCACTTCAAGTTTTTTTCCAAATACAGTCAAGGCTCGCTCGAGGTCTTCAGCAACATTTTCCCCCTCCGCGGCAAGCTCAGCCAGGACCTCGACTTCTTCCTTTTTTTCCTCCAGGCCGGAGAAAAATCGCAGGTCCCGGTCTAACTTCTTTTTTTTCTGCTGCAGGGATTGGAACTTCGTTTGGTCTTGCCACGTGTCTGGCGACGCAAGCTCTTTTTGGATCGCTTCAGCTTTGGCCTTTTTGCTGGCGATGTCAAAGAAACCCTCTGAGCTCTTCAAACTTGAGCAGATGTTCCTTGATCCCTGCTTGAAGCTCAGATGACTTGTCGGTCGCGGGCTGCTTTTTTTCTTTCATCGGCTTTCTTTGCCAGGGCCAGAATAAAAAAGATACCGGGCAAAGTCAAGCTCAGGACGGGAAGCACATCGCCGCAGCGGGCATAGAAAGAGAGTTTTTTAAAAGGCGTAATATCTCCTGTCAAAAAGGTCTGGGTCATGAGCTCCGAGCGGGAGAGGATCCGGCCGTAAGGGTCGACAATTCCGCTTATGCCTGTTGTCGCGGCCCGCAGCAGGAAGCGCCTGTTCTCAACTGCCCTGAACACGGCAATCAAGAAATGCTGGTAAGGAGCCGGGCTTGTTCCATACCAACCATCATTGGTGATCGTAACGAGGAATTCGGCTCCCTTTTCCGAAAATTTGCGGACGAGTCTGGGAAAGATAACTTCATAACAGATAGGAGAGCCGAATTTTTTCCCCTCGAAAGAATGAAGGACATGTTCTTTGCCCGGAGTCACATCCCCGATCGCGTGAGTCACGTTTTCAATGAAAGAGAAGATTTTTTTATAGGGAGTATACTCGCCAAACGGGACGAGATGCATTTTATAATATTCCGTCACGGAAAGATCGGGGCTGAGGAAGAGGGCCGTGTTGAAATACCGGAGTTCGCCGCCCTGGGAAGCCGTTTCGTTGGTGCCGAGAAGGAGGGTGCACTTCGTTTCACGGACAAATTGAAAAAGCGCCTCCCTAAAGGACCTGTAAAGTGGTACGTCGCAGCTAAAACAGAGAGGGACGGAAAATTCCGGCCAAATGATCAGCCTGGCTCCCTGCAGATAGGCCCCGCGGCTGAGATCAAGATGCTGTTTGAAAAGGCCTTCGATCTCAATCGCAGAAATGCGGTCCCAGTAAATGTCCGAGGAGACATTCCCCTGGAGCACGGCGGCTTTGAAAGTGTCTTTTGAAGGAGCGCGCACTTTGAGGCTCATGAAGCCGGTCAGATGGACCGCCAGGACAACCGCTAGGGCAAAGAAAAGAAACCCCCTTTTCCGGGTCTTTAAGGAGAGGACAAAAAAGCTCTGGAGGAGGACAAGCACGAACGAAAGGCCATACACTCCCGCCATCGAGGCTGTCTGGAGAAAAGCGAGGTTCTTGACTTGACTGTAGCCCAGAAGGCCCCAGGGAAAGCCGGTCAGGAAAAACGTGAAGATGTATTCAAAGGCAACCCAAATGAATGGCGCCAAAATGAAGCCTAACCGTGGGAAGGCTGAGCGCAGAGCAGCAAAAGCAAGGGCAAACCCTGCCCAGGATAGGGCCATCAGAATGACAAGCAGCAGGTAGATGAAAAAGCTCAATATCGAAGAAAGGTTGCCGTAATGGGCGGGAACCGACGGGATCCAATAGAGCAGAAAGGCGTAATAGATAAAACCCGCAGAGAATCTCAGAAAGAATGACCGACCTGGTTTTTTTTAGAGAGAGAAAAGAACAAGGGTACAAGACAAACCCAGGCCAGAAAAAAGAGGTTGAATTTGGGAAAGCAGAAAGCCGTAAGCGCGCCGCTGAAGCAGGCTAAGAGCAACGACATAGACGCTGGGTTCTTTAATCTCTAACGATGAAGTAATCTGCTTTTCTTCCGGCTGCTGAGGCTAACTTGGTTTTGGCGGATTCAGCTTCCTCCTTGGTTTCGAATCCACCGATCCTCACCCGGAAAACGGGCTTTTTATCCGTCGGGAAAGGGTCTAAAACAACGACCGGGTAGCCTTGCGCTTTGAATCTTTGGGCTGTGGACAGAGCACCCGGCTTATCCTGGAGCGCGCCCACTTGGACGTAATACAGGTTGCTTTTCGCTGCACGAGCACTCCCGCTGACCTTTGTCTCTGGCTTGGGCTCTGCCTTCTTGGTTGTTTCTTTGCTGGGCTCAAGTTTGGGAGCTGCTTTTGCTTCTATCTTGGACTTTTCTGTGGGGGCCTGGGTCTGACCCGGGGCAGCCTGACTCGGAGATGTCTTGGCGGATTCTGACAAGGCCTTTGTCTCTGGGAGCGAGATCTTCTCTTTGACCTGCTCTGGCTGCTGCTGGGCGATGACGTTCGATTTCTGGGCAATCTGAGCGTGCTTTTTCCCCACGGAAACTCCAAGCAGGAAGATGATGACCCCGATAATCAGGATTCCCAGAAAGATGATAGCCAGCTGGGTGCTGGAGACCTGCAATTCCCTAAATTCTCTGTTTTTCATCATGGTTTCTCTGGCTTTGTTTTCTCGTAGCCAAAGGATTTCAAGATTTCGATGGGCAGGGGAAAGACGATCGTCGAATTCTTCTCGACAGAGATCTCCGTAAGGGTTTGGAGATAGCGCAGCTGAAGGGCCTGCGGATTCCGAGAAATGATATCGGCGGCGTCGGTCAGTTTGGAAGCGGCCTGGAACTCTCCATCGGCATGGATGACTTTGGCTCTTCTCTCTCTTTCCGCCTCAGCCTGCTTGGCAATAGCCCTGACCATGTTTTCGGGCAGGTCCACGTGCTTTGTTTCGACGAGCTGGACCTTAATACCCCAGGGGTCGGTGTGCTTGTCCAGAATATCCTGGAGCTGGGCATTGAGCTTCTCTCTCTTGGAAAGGAGGTCGTCGAGTTCGACCTCGCCGAGCACGCTCCGCAGCGTCGTCTGGGCGAGCTGAGAGGTCGCATAAAGATAGTCCTGGACCTCGATGATCGCTTTGAGCGGGTCCATGACGCGGAAATAGACGACGGCATTCACCTTGACCGAGACGTTGTCCTTGGTGATGACATCTTGGGGGGGGATATCCAGGGTGACGATCCTCAGGCTGACCCTAATCATCCTGTCGATCGGGGCAAAGACGAAGATGAGACCCGGACCTTTGGGACGAGCGAGGACGCGCCCCAGGCGAAATATAACACCGCGTTCATATTCCCTCAAGATTTTGATCGAGTTCAAAAGATAAAGGACAACAAAACCGATAACAATAATAGGAAAAGTAATCATCTTAACCTCCTCCGTTTATTTCGACTCAGATTTTTTGCACACGGATCTTTAGGCCGGCCAGAACCTGGATGACCTTGACTCGGCTTCCCCTGGGGATCTCTCCAGTCGCCTCGGCATTCCACAGCTCCCCATGGACAAATACTTTCCCTTCCGGATTAAGGTCGGTCTGAGCAAAACCGATTTCGCCGAGGAGCCCTTCCTTGCCCGTTTGGACCTTTTTGGCGTGGGCCCGGATCACCAGAAAAACGAGAAACAAAAAGACCACCCCGAAGCTGATGGCCACAGGGATGACGAATCTGAGGCTGGGTCGAAGCTCCGGAATGGGCGCATTGATAAGCATGATGGACCCAATGACCATTGCCGCTATTCCTCCGACAGAAAGAATTCCATAACTGTGGACCTTGACCTCCAGGATGAACAACCCGATAGCCAGCAGGATGAGCAGGAGCCCGACATAATTGATCGGCAAAATTTGGAACGAGAATATGGCCAAGAGAAGACAAATCCCACCCATAACCCCGGGCAGAATGGCCCCGGGATTGGAAAACTCAAAATAAAGGCCGAGAAGCCCGAGCATGAGCAGGATGTAAGCCAGGTTAGGATTGGAAATTGTGAGAAGAAACTTCTGCCGTGTCGACATCGGCATGTCGATGATGGGTTCGCTTTTGAGACGCAACAGCGCGTCTTCGTCGTTGAATCGCTTGATGGTCTTATTGTCAAAGTGATCGATAATATCCTGCTCGCTCTTGGCAATGAGGTCGATCAACCTCAGGTCGAAGGCTTCTTTTTCCGTATAGGAAAGGCTTTTCCTGACAGCGTCTTCAGACGCCTGGACGGACCGTCCCCTTTTTTCAGCCAGGGTTTTAATGTAGGAAACCGCATCATTGGTGACCTTCTCCTCCATGGTCTTGTCCATTCCCTGGCCGGTGAGGGAAATTCCCACCGGATGGGCGGCCCCAGTGCTGGTCCCGGGAGACATGACGAAAAGATCGCTCGCGACGGCGATATAGAAACCGGCCGAGGCGGCCCGAGCGCCGCTCGGGCTAACATAAGTCGCCAGCGGCACTTTGGAGACCAGGATTTTCGCGATGATCTCGCGCATCGAGGAATCCAGCCCTCCCGGCGTATTCAAGACCAGGATGATCAACGCGGCGTTTTCTCTCTCGGCGTGTTCGATGCTTTTGATAATATACTCAGAAGAGATGGGATGGATGGGGGCGTCCACAGTAATTTTTAGAATCGCAGCGTTCGCCTGGAGCGACAAAACAACTAAGGAAATGAGAAGAAGGGAGTTTCTTTTCACTGTGCTTTTATTATATGAACTCGGGAAAATCAAGTCAATAATACGTCTTGACTTTTTATCTCTGATTCATTAATTATTATCTATCGTCCAACCGGATCAGAGGAGATTCACATGATTAAGAATGATGTTGCCCTTGCTATTGAGAAAAATTCTGAATTCAACAGGGCCAAATCATTGTTAATCGTCGAATCCATATTGGCGGCCTTGAAAGAGGCCTTGACCAAGAATCAGAAGATCGAGATCAGGGGATTCGGAAGCTTCAAGGTCGTCAACAAGAAAACGGGCTTCGGTCGGGATATCCGCCGAAAAAGACAAATCAAGATAGAAAAAGGAAAACGGATCAAGTTCCGTTCCGGCCAAGACCTGAAGAATACCCAGGTCAAAAAATAAAACCGAGTGATCCTCGCGCACGACCTCGTCGACCCGCTTTCCGTCAAATCCAGGTGCGGACATCCCCAGATTCTCAAGACAAGGGAGATTCAGCAATGAAGAGCCAACCATCCCAGAAATCTCCTTCGCCTGGATTGAAAACCCATTCTCTCCTTGCGAGGAAGAGCAAAGTCGAGGTCAAGGACTTCGCCAAAGATTTTTCGCCCTCGAGCGGCCTGGAGGGGTTTCTTGGCAGCCTTCCCGACATTTTGGCCGCCAGGGATTTCAAAGAATTCATCTCCCTCGTCCGCGCGGCCAGGGCGAAAAAAAAAGCTATCCTTTTCGCCCTGGGCGCCCATGTTATCAAGGTGGGTTTGAGCCCCGTGATCATCCGGCTGATGAGGGAGGGCTGGATTACAGGCCTGGCCCTGAATGGAGCCGGCATCATTCATGACTTCGAAATCGCCTTTGCCGGCCGGACTTCAGAGGATGTCGCCTTGCAGGTCAAGGACGGGTCGTTTGGCATGGCTAAAGAAACCGGGGAACTCTTGAACAGGGCCATTACGGCGGGAGCCAGGCAGGAGATCGGGTTGGGAGACGCGGTCGGCAGAATGATTGCCGGCTCGCGCTTCCCTTTTAAACATCTGAGCATTCTGGCGGCCGCCTCCGATCTTGGCGTTCCCGTCAGCGTTCATGTGGCTGTGGGAACGGACACGATCCACTTCCATCCGGAAGCAAGCGGAGAGGCCATCGGAAAAACATCCTTGGCTGATTTTTTTCTCTTCTGCTCACTTGTTGAAGGCCTTGATGGAGGAGGAGTTTTCATCAACGTCGGCTCAGCCGTCATCCTGCCCGAAGTTTTCTTAAAAGCGCTGTCTTTCGTCAGAAACAAGGGCAAGTCTCTGGACGATTTTTCCACTGCGGTTTTTGATTTCATCCAGCACTATCGTCCATCTCAAAACGTCGTCCAAAGACCCGTGGGCAAGAAAGGGAAGGGGTTTTACTTCATCGGGCACCACGAAATCATGATTCCCCTTTTGGCCGCAGCTCTGCTGGTCTAGGCCCTTTTCGACTTCCTCTTGTAATCGGAAAGTAGACTTCGATAAACACTTTCCGTCTGCCTGGCTGTCTCGTCCAAGGTGCTGGATGTGTCGATCACGTAATCGGCATATTTCAGCTTTTCTTCAAGCGGCATCTGGCTGCGAATTTTCTTCAGGGCTTCGGCGCGGCCGATTTTATCCCTTTCCATCAGCCTGCGGACCTGCGTCTCTTTTCCGCAGTCAACAACGATGACTTTATCGAAGAAACGGGCGAACCCGGATTCGATGGCCAAAGCCGCCTCGGAAACAAATATCTTGTGCCGGCCTTTTTTCTCCAGCCGCCGAACGGCCTCCATTTTCTTTGCCAGAACGAGAGGGTGAATCAGGCTGTTGAGAAACTGCCGCTCTCTTTTTTTAGAAAAAATAATCTCACCCAGCTTGGAGCGATCGATGGTCTGGTCGGGATTCAAGACCTCCGAGCCGAAATGAGAGACTATTTTTTTCCAGGCGGGCAGGCGGGGTTTCATCAGGTCGCGGGCGGCACGATCAGCAGAGTGGACATAGCAACCATGCTTTTCTAGGATCCGGGCGACGACGGACTTGCCCGTCGCAATCCCCCCCGTGAGCGCGACGATCAAAATGCTCATGCTGGAGTCGGTCCGCTCTCCAGGGTGATGTCGTAATTTACCAGACTTGCCAATTTTTTTAGGAAGGAAATCCGGGCTGATCGGTCTCGACCGGAAAACTATTTTGATTTCTTCTTCTTTTCGGATTCAACAAACTTGAAATTTTTGCTGAAGCGGATGGCCACGCCCTGCTTCTTGCCTCTCTTGTCCGGTTCTTCGAGCCGGATGGTGATTCCCCCAAGATAGAGCTTAACCTCTCTTCCTGAAGTCAGCTGCGGGGGAAGGTCGATCATAAGGTTGAGCTTCGAGCCGACGATAACGCCAGAATCCAGGCAGAAATAGGCTCCTGTGGAGCTGATATTTTCAAGCGTGGTATATTCTTTGAATTGTTCTCCGTGGGGGAGTTTGCCCTCGATGGTCGTCGGAAGCGGCAGGTCAAAACGCCACTCCCTTCGGCGGTTGGCCCGGACCACAGGCAGGGGAGATTTCTTTTTGGATTTTTGAACTTTTTTCATCTCAACCTCTGATTTTCTTAGGTTTCATTAAAATAGAGCAGAATTAATGGCATAAAGGGCCAGCTGCAGCCTGCTGTGGGTATCGAGCTTGGCGTAAATGCTCTTGATATGGGACCGGACAGTGTTCTTGCTGATAAAAAGGGTCTCGGCGATTTCATCGTTGCTCTTGCCCTGCCCGATCAGCCTGAGGACCTGGAATTCGGTGGGGGTCAGCTGGTCTAGAGTCTTTTCCTTGAGGTCTCTTCCGACAACAGAGATGATCCGGTCCATGATGCTGCTCATCTTGTCCCGGGGAAGCCAGATTTCTCCTTTGTGGATGACTCGGATCGCTTCGGAGAGCTGGCTGGACGGGTCGGTGAGGTCGAAATATCCCCGGGCGCCAGCGTTAATGAGCCCGACGATTTCTTCATGGGACGGAATGCTGCCCAGGATGAGCAACTGGGATTTGCTCTGGAGCTTGGAGATCTCTTTTATCGCCTTGCAGATTTCCCTCATGTTGGGCAGGGGCTCCGTGTTGGCAAAGAGGATGACGTGCGGCCTGAGTTTTTTGATCGAATCCATGAACGTTTCGATCGTGTTCTTTTCGACGTTCGTGATGTCAATCCCCGCGTCCGCTTCCAGAGCTCTGAGGATGCCCGAGAGGATGATTTCAGAGGGACAGAAAATGAGGATCTTAATTCTTTTTTCTTCCGTAGTGATTGCTTTTTTGTTCATAGTTCTCTCCCTCTTTGGTCTTTCTTAACCCCTGAGCCAAAGAGGTATTTCAATTCTCCGGTAGGCAAAATTCTATTAAATCGATGAATTCTTGTCAAGGAAATAATTCCCCAAAGGAAGGAAAAGAGAAGTTTATTAATTGATGGAGGGAGGAATCGGAAGGAGCTGGAATTTCTTGTCCAGCCGGAGAGATACAAGCTGTTTCTTGCCAACCCGGGCCGAGTCATTATTCATAAGGATGACCGTGCCGGAGAGGCGCAGCTTGAGATGGTTCTCCAGAATCAGCGTCTTGGGAATGTCCAGGGCCAAGTCCAGCTTGGACCCCAGCATAACCCTTGACCTGAGCCAGACTGTAGCCTCTTCCGAGCTGATGGACAAGACTTGGGTTTTTTCCCTGAACTTGTTGTCCAGAGCATCCACGCCCGTAACCAAAGCTGGGAGAGAGAGCTCGAAGGCGCGCTCTCTCTTCCCGGCTCTGGCCGCGCCATGGGGGGAGGGTTTGGAGTATTCTTCCTTTTCGTTCATTTCCGCGAACCCATTTTCATCGGCTTCTTCTCTAAGTTCAATCGCTCCTAAGGATGAATCAGAGGGTGATTTTTTTGACATTCTTATCATCCACAGAGATTAGGCACCTTGGCTTCATCCGGTCTGTGGCCGCGGTCTCGATGATCGTCTAAGGGGAGGCAAGAGGTCTATCCTTTTCCTCCGACTGAGAACCCGGGGCCTCAATCGTCCGCTTTGATAAAATATTTGCTTTCAAACCTCAGAGAAACCCTCTGTCTGGAGGGGTGCGAATGATTGGCCTCCACAAGAGCCACCGTGCCTTTGATGACGAGCTTCAAGTTTTTGTCTTCGGCAAGTGCTGGGGGCAGGTCGATGACGAGCTTCAGCTTGGACCCGAGAGCGATGGCATTCGCCAGATTGAATGAAGCGCCCTTATGACTGATATAGAAGAGCAAAGTTTTTTCCTGGAACGTTTTTCCCGCGGCGTCTTGCCCTTCTACAACCGTCGGAAGAGGCAGGTTGAAGGCCTGGTCCTTCCTTTCTGATTTGTCCAAATGAAAGAGTGAGGATTTCGATAGCATATTCGCTTCCTTTTCCTTTATGTCGAGCCTACGATGCCATGCTCTTTTTCATGGGTCAATCACCCCTTTGGATGAAATCAGGGGTGAATTTCCTGGCGCAAATTTTTAGTCCCTTTTCACTTGCCCATCACCGAGGAGAACTAGCCTTGAGAACTCCGTTCGGGTTGGAGCGTTTCTTGACAAAAACGAGGTGCGCAGATAGAATGAGCCAAGGTCTAAGAGAACGAAAACTTCCGTGGCCAAAGACGAACGTTTTGTCAAGCAGATCACTCCCAAGAGCGAGGATTTTTCCAAATGGTATGTGGAGATCATCCGCAAAACGGAGATGGCCGATTATGCCCCGATGAAGGGCATGATGATCATCCGTCCTTACGGCTACTCAATTTGGGAGAACCTCCAACGGCTGATGGACAAACGGATCAAGGACACCGGCCACGTCAACGCTTATTTCCCTCTGTTCATCCCGGAGAGTTTGTTTCAGAAGGAGATGGATCACCTGGAGGGGTTTGCGCCCGAGGTGGCGTGGGTCACCCACGGAGGCAAAGAAGAACTCGAAGAACGGCTGGCCGTCCGGCCCACTTCCGAGGCCATTATCGGCTCGATGTATTCCAAGTGGATCCAGTCGTGGCGGGATCTGCCTGTCTTGATCAACCAGTGGGCCAACATCGTTCGCTGGGAAAAAGTGACCCGGCCGTTCCTGAGGACAACCGAATTCCTTTGGCAGGAGGGACACACAGCGCACGAGACCTTTGAGGAAGCCCAGGAAGAGACCATCAAAATCCTTTACCTGTACAAGGAATTCGTCGAAACGGAGCTGGCGATACCCGTGATCGAAGGACGGAAAACCCTGAGCCAAAAATTTGCCGGTGCCTTGGAGACCTATGCCATCGAGGCCCTGATGTCGGACGGAAAAGCCCTGCAGATGGGAACATCCCATAACCTCGGCCAGCATTTTTCCAAGGTCTTTGACATCCGCTATGAGGACAGAGACCAGAACCTCCAGTATGTCTGGCAGACGTCCTGGGGGGTTTCGACGCGATTGGTCGGGGCTCTGGTGATGATGCATGGAGATGACTCCGGGTTGAGGCTGCCTCCTCAGGTCGCGCCCGTGCAGGTCGTGATTATTCCCATATCCATCGGCAATTGGAAAGAAACCATTCTGCCTGTGGCGCTGCAGATAGAGAAAGGCCTCCGCCAAAGCGGAGTTCGCGTCAGGCTTGATGCCAGGGAGGAATTCACTCCCGGGTGGAAATTTTCCGAGTGGGAGATGAAGGGAGTCCCTCTTCGGCTCGAGATCGGCCCCAAAGACATCCAGGAAAACCGCGTTGTGCTAGTCAGAAGAGACATTAAAAGAAAGGACTTTATCGGCTTGGACATTATCGTCCAGCGGATTCCCCAGATACTCAAGGATATTCAGATATCCCTCTTCGAGCAGGCTCTGAAATTTCAGCTCGAAAACACGCACTCCGTCCAGGATTATCAAGAGTTTAAAAAAGTCATCGATTCGAAGAGAGGGTTTCTTAAGAGTTGGTGGTGCGGGGACGCGTCCTGCGAAGACAAGATTAAGGCAGAGACAATGGCCACCATCCGGGTTGTTCCGCTGAATCAGGAGGACAAAGAACCTTCGGGAAAATGCATCTCCTGCCGGAAAGAAGCCAAGGAACTCGTCTTTTTTGCCAGGGCCTACTAAAGCCGCAAGCCTTATAGATTCGGAGGCTTTCTTGCCAGAGAACGACAACGAATTCGCCGGGCCAAGGGAGAGCATGGTCAGCCTTCAGATCCAGGCCCGTGGAGTCAAGGACGAAAAGGTCCTCCAGGCCATGAGGAAGGTGCCGCGGCATTTTTTCGTTCCCGATGAGCTCAGGCTCTATGCTTATGCCGATGAGCCGCTTCCGATCGGCGAAGGGCAGACAATTTCTCAGCCATATATTGTGGCCTACATGACAGAAGCGCTCGAGCTCGAGGGCGGAGAAAGGGTCTTGGAGGTGGGAACGGGCTCCGGCTATCAAACGGCCGTGCTGGCCGAAATCGTCAAGCAGGTCTATACGATTGAGGTTATCGGCACGCTCTCGTCAAGAGCCCAGGAACTGTTGCATAAGCTCGGGTATGCGAACATTCAATTTAGGGTCGGAGATGGGACCTTTGGCTGGCAAGACAACGCTCCTTATGATGCGATCATCGTGACAGCGGCAGCGCCTGCGGTGCCGAAAAAATTGCAGGAGCAGCTCTGCTCTTCCGGCAGAATGATCCTTCCGGTCGGGGAGGGTTTTCAAGAGCTGATTGTGGTCGTCCGGGAAAAGGAGCATTTCAAGAAGAAAAAGCTCCTGCCGGTTCGTTTTGTGCCTCTGATTTCAACGCACTGAGACGGAGTCAATAAATGAAAAGGAAGTCCCTCCTGGCTTTGTCGCTGTTCCTGCTTTTTTGCTCAAGCCAAGCCGGAAAAAAGTCATTCGTCAGAGTCTATTTTCCAAATGGATTTGCCGTGACTGCGGAACTGGCCCTAACTGATGAAGAAAGACAGCAGGGGCTGATGTTTCGGGAAAAACTCAATGCCGACCAGGGCATGCTGTTTATTTTCGAGGAGGAAGGGATCCACTCCTTTTGGATGAAGAACATGAGGTTTCCTATTGATATCCTGTGGCTGGACACCCAAAAAAGGATTGTCCACCTTGAGCCCAATGTTCCGCCCTGCTCGAGTGACCCTTGCCCGTCTTATGCACCGGGCGCTTCGGCTATGTACGTTTTAGAGCTACGAAGCGGATGCGCAGAAAAGCAGGGCCTCCACCTTTATGACCGGCTCGCTTTCGTCCTGCCGAAGAATACTAGCGGACCTCAAAATCCGCGACCTTAGTCGCGGACTTTCCGCTCAGTTTATCTTCGAGGATGGCCTTGAATTAATGAATAAAATTCAAGGAGAAATGAGCTTTTCCAGTTCTGAGGCGACATGAACAGAAGCACTTTCCTGGCCGAGATTTTCCCCGATTCGTTGGAATTCTGCTTTCATGTTCGCTCTCGCTTTCTCCGAAAAGAGGAGAGCTTTGGCTTCTTGCGCGAGTCTTTCGGCCGTGAATTGGCGCTGGATAAGCTCGGGGATGATTCTTTTTCCGGCAAGGATATTGACGATGCTGTAGTTGCTAATTTTCAAGAGCCGGCGGAAAGGATAGTAGGTCAGGGGAGAAACCCGATAAAAGGCAATCAGGGGCGTTCCCAAAAGGGCAGCCTCGAGGTTGGCCGTCCCGCAGGCCGAAAGAGCGAGGTCGGAGTAGGCGATAGCTTCATAGCCGTCGGCGTCAAGAACGCGGATGTCCGTTTCTTCTGAGGGCAGGAAACGGCTGAGATAGTCCCGATCCAGGCTCTCCGCCAGAACAAGGAGAAAACAGGCCGGAACTTCTTTATTCATTCTTCGGACGCCTTGGACGAGAACGGGGAGGTTGTTTTTCACTTCGGTCTTCCGGCTTCCTGGAAGCAAGGCGATGAGCCGGCGTCCGCGGGGAAGCGAGTATTTCTCGAAAAACTCTTCGCGGCCCAGCCGCGTTTTGACCTTTTCTTTGAGGGGGTGTCCGACGAACGTCGCGGGAATGCCGTGCTTTTCGTAGAGCTCCAGCTCAAAAGGAAAAATAAGACACATCCTCGTAACAACATCCTTGATCGTCTTCAGCCGCCCGCTCCTCCAAGCCCAGACTGTGGGGCTGATATAATACAGGACCGGTATCCCCGCTTTTTTGAGCTTGCGGGCCAGGCGCAAGTTGAAATCCGGAGAATCAATCAGCACAGCGCTGACCGGTCTTCTGGCTTCAATTTCTTTTTCCAGACGATTGAAGATCCTGGCGAAATGAGGAATCCTGGAGATGACCTCGAAGATGCCGATTGCGCTCAGGTCTTCGATCGAAAAAATGAGCTCCGCGCCCTCCTCCCGCATCCGTGTTCCGCCGATTCCGAAAAAACAGTGGGCGGGATGTTTCTTCTTGAATTCGCGGATGACGTCGGCCCCGTATTTCTCGCCCGAGTTTTCACCCGCAACGATCAGGATGGAATTCATGGAGTCTCGGAGGGTTGACCGTAATAAACGATCTCCGGGAGTTTGGTCGAGTCCTGGCCGTAGAAAAAGAGCCATTTATCGTAGCTCTCTTGTTCTTTGTAGATCCGAATAGATTTTTTAGTCGAGGTGCTGACGACCCCGAGAATGCGAGGGTTCCGGATAGAAGAAAGGGCCTTCAGGGGCGCGACCATGACTCTCTGGGCAGAAAAGGATGGGCCCCGTGGGCTCTCGCCGGGGGAGATCCTTGACGAAGCTGAGCCGCGGGGTTTGAACGACCTTTGCTGCCCTGCGCCGCCCATTCCTTCTTGGTACAGAATCAGGTTCCACTCGCCCCCGGAAGTCATGGGGTCCTTGTAGAGACGCCGGATGCATTTCTTTTCGACAAGCTCCTGGAGCGCTTTAGGAAAGCTGCCGGGATTCTTAAGCTGGAAAATGCGGAGGGCTTCAATATATTGGTTGCCCCTAAAGATCAGCTCTTCCTCGTTTTCTCTTTGAATTTGAGTCTGCCAGACTGGAACGGCCATCATCAGCCCGAGGCCCATGAGGGCGATGACAAGCATGAGCATGATCAGGACATAGCCAGGCGGCCGTTTTATTCCTGTTCTGTTACCAGGTATCATAGGTCGTCCCGTCGATGCCTTTGTCCTTGGACCCGGAGTGCACATCCACGATCCCGAATTCCATATTCGGGACCATCTCCTCGTAGTCGGGATTCTCCCTGACCTCGACCCAAGTGTCCGCTTTCTTAGTCATCGGGTCGATCGGAATCTTGGAGAGATAGGCGTCATCCACCAAGGCCTGGAGAGAAGCCGGATATTTGTTCTTGTCCGTATAATATTGACCGATCAGTTTGCGGAAAACGAACAGGTTCTCTTTTAGGACAGCCTCCCGCGCCTTTTTGAGGGAATATTTATACTGGGGGATCGCCAGCCCGAGCAGGATCCCGATTAGGGTAAGAACGATGATGATTTCAATCAGGGTGAATCCTTTTTTGGGACGGTTTGTTTGGGCCATCATGGAGCTACCAATCGCTGTACTTTGAGCCGTCCAAGGCCGTGGCCCTGCTCTTGGAATAGATGTCGTAGACATTTTCCCCTCCCCAGACATCCTCGTCCGGGTCATCCTGAAACGAGCGCAGTCCCCAATCGAGCGAATCCGTCATTGGGTCCCTGGGGATTCGCCTCAAGAACTTGATGACCTTTGGACCGGTCTTTTTGCCCTTTTCGTCGGCTTCCTGTTCTTTAATCTCGACGCCTTTGACCAGGGTTTCGAGATCAGGAGGATAGCCTTCGGAATCTTCTTCGACCTCGATTTTCTTTTCGTCCGCCAGTTTCTTGTAAGCGTCGATTGCTTCACGCATGATCCGCAAATTGCGGCGCAACTCGATCTCTTTTTCCCGCTTGACCGCGATTTTCGCCATGGGCATGATGGCTGCGGCCAGGACAGCAAGGATCGCCAGAGTTACGAGCACTTCGATGAGAGTGAAACCCTTTTTCGGCTGAAAAAAACCAGCCATTTTCGTCCCGGTTTTTATCTCATGTCCTGTATTTATTCCGCGGACGGCGGTCGTCGCGATTGTATGTTTTGCGCTGAGGATAACGATCCGATCCTTCCGGCTCAGGTGCTGATGCGGGCCTCTCCTCGAGGGCTTTGCGGCTCAGGCGGACCTTGTTATCCTCGTCGATGCTGATGACTTTGACTTCAAGGATCTGGCCCATTTTGAGCACGTCCCGGACGCTCTTGACCCGGTAGTGGGCGATCTCGGAAACATGAAGAAGCCCGACGATGTTCGGCAGAATTTCAAGAAAAGCGCCGTATTCTTCGATCCGGATAACTTTTCCCTGGTAGAGCTTGCCGATTTCGGCCTCGACAGTGATCTCCCGGATCATCTCCTTGGCTTTTTCCGCCGCCTGCATGTCCGTGGAAGCGATGATGATCTTGCCGCCTTCTTCGATATCGATCTTGGCCTTTGTTTGAGCGATGATTCTCTTGATGACCTTTCCCGCCGGGCCGATCACTTCAGCCACTTTTTCGGGATTTATAAAAAGCGTAATGATCCGGGGCGCGAAAGATGAGATCTCTGGTCTCGGCGCCGGCAGAGCTTCTTTCATTTTTGCCAGGACTTCCAGCCGTGCGGCTCTGGCCTTGAGCAGTCCTTCCCGGAAGACTTCGAGGCTGACCGAGGGGATCTTCAGGTCCAGCTGGATGGCGGTGATTCCTTTTTCCGTTCCTGTTACCTTCAGGTCCATGTCTCCAAAATGATCCTCCAGCCCGGCGATATCCGTGAGGATGACGGACCTTGGACCGTCCGTAAAAAGCCCCATGGCAATGCCGGCGATGGTCATGGACAGGGGAACACCCGCGTCCATAAGCGAGAGAACGCCTCCGCAGACGGTCGCCATCGAGGAAGAGCCGTTGGATTCCAGAATGTCCGAGACAATCCTGATTGTGTAGGGAAAAACTTCCTCGCTCGGAATGGACGGGAGAATGGATTTCTCAGCCAGGGCGCCATGTCCGATCTCCCGCCTTCCCGGAGCCCGCAGGAAAGAGACCTCTCCCACAGAAAACGGCGGAAAATTGTAATGGAGCATAAAGCGCTTTTCCGCCTCTTCTCCCAGCCCGTCCAGCCTCTGGACATCCTCAAAAGTCCCCAGGGTAACAGTGGCCAGGCACTGGGTTTCCCCCCTGGTGAAAAGGGCCGAGCCGTGAGTGCGCGGGAGGAGGCCCACTTCTATGGATATCGGCCTGATTTCGTCAAAGCGCCTGCCGTCGGAGCGCTTGCCTTGGTTCAAAACAAGGTCCCGGACGAGTTTCTTTTGCAGGTTATAAAAGGTCTCTTTGGTCTCACGGATTTCCTTCTCGTTCTCGGGCGGGATGTCAGCCAAGAGCGTTTTCAGGATCTTCTCGCTTTCCTCTTCGCTTTCTTTCTTTGTCCGGATCTGGATTGCCCGCGAAAGGTCGGCGGATATTTTGTGCTCAATTTTTTCCACTTTGTCCGGGTCAACGGACTTGACCGCGAATTCACGCTTTTTGATGTCGAGCTTCTGATAGAGGTCTTTCTGCGCTTCGATAATCTTGCGGATCGGCTCTTGAGCCAGCGCAATGGCTTCGATAAACTTTTCTTCTTCCACTTCGGTGGCTCCGGCCTCAATCATAACGATTCCAGTTTCCGTGCCCACGACGACCATGTTGAGCTTGCTTTTTTCGAGCTCCGCCCCGGTGGGATTAATCAAGAACTGGTTGTCGACGCAGCCGATCTTGACAGCGCCAAGGGGCGTAGTGAAAGGAATGTCAGAAAAATAGAGGGCAGCCGAGGCACCGATGAGCCCTAAAATATCCGGCTCGTTTTCCAAATCGGCGGAAAGCAGGAGGGCGACGATTTGGGTGTCAAAAAAGTAGCCGTCCGGGAAGAGAGACCGGATGGGCCGGTCGATGAGCCGGCTGACCAGGATCTCTCTTTCCGAGGGCCTGCCCTCGCGTTTGAAAAATCCGCCAGGGATCTTCCCGGCGGCATAGGTATTCTCTCTATAGTCCACGATAAGAGGCAGGAAGGATTTTTCCTCCTTGACTTCTTTCCTGGAGGTGGCTGCACAGAACATGATGGTTTCGCCGTAGCGGACCAGAGCGGAGCCATCAGCCTGTTTGCCGATCTTGCCGATCTCAATAGAGAGAGGACGATTGCTAATGTCAAGGATGATTGTGTGAGGCATTTTTGTCCCCAGGCCGCAGCCTACTTGCGCAGGTTTAGCTTCTGGATAAGTTTTTCGTAGCGGCTTAAGTCTTCGCTTTTAAGGTAAGCCAGGAGCCTTTTCCTCTGTCCGACGAGTTTCATCAACCCGACTCGAGAAGTGTGGTCTTTTTTGTGGGTGATGAGGTGGTTGGTGAGAAAACTGATTCTCTCGCTCAGAAGAGCGATTTGGACTTCTGGCGAGCCCGTGTCCTCGGGCTTCAGCCGATTGTCCTCGATAATTTGCGTCTTGTGTTCTTTGCTTAACACGATTCTAACTCCTTCAATCAGTTGCTTATCTTAGCAGATTCGAATCCGAATGTAAATTTTTTATTATCAGCGCGAAATAGCGAGTTTAAATGGGGGAATGGGTCTTTGGGGACGGACTTGTCTGGAATCTATTTCCTTCCCTGGGAGCGGAGAATGTCCTTGCGCCGAAGCAGCTCCTTGGCATATCGGGAGGAAAAACCTCCCTGGGTGCTCTTAATTTCTTCGAGTTTTTTTTCAACCTCGGCCAAGGTCAGCTTGTTTGTTTTCTTGCCTTTCTTGGCTTTTTCTTGAGCCTGCTCTGCTTTTTCTTCAGCCATTGTGTGCTTTTACTCTCCTATTTGGTCGATTTTTTTGTTCTTTGATCGCGTTTAGGATATCATAATTTGAGTTCGAAGGCAATTTCTGTTGGGCTAAGATAACATCTCCGTTTGTGCGGTCATTTTGGTTTGGAATAGGGTCCTGCCACAGCTTACCCCCCGACATCCTCGCGGACCATGCTGTTGGTCTTACAAGAAAAACAGGACTGAGGGCTGAACGCTCCGGTCGTCGGGGGGCCCCCCAGCCGTGTCATCCTCTCTGAATCCGGGGCTCTGTCATAGAAACCAAGACAACTTTTGGTGGTCAATTGGGGTTGAGGGCGATGTTCATATCCGGAAAGCTTGCTTGCCTGGTTCTAATTTAGTATAGTCAAAACTCGTGTACTTTCTATATTCTTTGCTTTTATTCTTGAGTTTTCTCCTTTATGCTCCGGTTTATTTTTTCCGCATGAAAGTATGGCGCGGAGAACGTCTCTATCTTTCGGAAAGGCTGGGTTTCAGGCTGCCGCCGAGAGAGGTAACCGGTCCCACGCTCTGGATCCATGCCGTTTCTGTCGGAGAAGTCCTGAGCCTGAGGAACCTGCTCGCCCAGGTCAAAAAAAGGCATCCATCCTGGAGGATCTGCTTCTCGACACTTACTAATACAGGCTATCTCATGGCCAGAGAGAAACTGGCGATGGCGGATAGCGTTTTTTTTGTTCCTTTGGATTTTGCCTTCATTGTCCGAAGGTTTTTTAGGGTGCTGAACCCACGGCTTTTCCTGTTGGCCGAGTCCGAGTTCTGGCCGAATCTCCTCCGGATCGCGGGAAAAAAATGTCACGCCGTCCTTTTGCTCAACGGACGAATGTCCCTTGGCTCATTCAAGGCGTATCGCCGCTTGAGACCGATATCTCTCAGGGTCCTCGATAACATCGACCTCTTTTTGGTGCAAACAGAACAGGACAGGGGGAGGATAGAAGATATCGGCGTTGACCCAAAAAGACTGAAGGTCGCCGGCAATCTCAAGGCCGAGGTGAGTTTGCCTTCCTTCAATCAGGGGGAAATACAGGCTTTCAAAACCGGCCTGGGCATCTCCGAATCAAAAAAAGTCATAGTCGCGGGCAGCACTCACAGGGGCGAAGAAGTGCTGATCCTTGAGGCCTTTTGCCTGGCCAGAAAAGAAAAGGAGGGCTTGCTTCTGATCATCGCGCCTCGCCACCCCGATAGAACCGGAGAAGTGGAGAAAATATGCCTGAATTTCGGCCTTTCCGTCATGAGAAAAACCAGGGCCGTTTGCGGCCAGCCATGGGATGTGTTGATCCTGGACACGATCGGCGAGTTGGCCCGTTTTTATGCTCTGGCCGACCTGACTTTTGTTGGGGGAAGCCTCGTTCCGCACGGAGGCCAGAATTTTATGGAGCCGGCGTTTTATGAGAAGCCTGTTTTTTGCGGTCCGCATCTGGAAAATTTTGCCGTTCTGGCTGATGCATTTATTTGCTCCGGCGCTATCCGTGTCGTTTCCGGAACAGATGAAATGGCCGAGGCCTTCAGGATGAAGGATGAACCTGCCCTGCAGGAAATGGGCAGAGGGGCAAAAATTCTGCTCGATTCGTTTCAGGGCGCCACCGAGAGGACCCTTCAGGCGATCGAAACGTTGATGGTTGAGGATTAGGTTGGAACGCAAACTCGAGGATACTGCCATAGTAACAAGAAGAACTCGGAAGCGTTGGCTGTCTGCGACAACGCTCGTGATTATGGTCTTTTGCGCTTTGAGCACGGGCATCGCCTCCAGCCAGGCGGACTCTGGAGAATACAAGCTCAATAAGGAATTTTTCAAACGATTCGGCAGGGATTTCAAAAGCGTCTTCGCCTCTCCTTGCCACTGGGACAAAAAAGATGTCCTGACAGCGGTTGCCATTTCCGGTGTCGGGCTGCTGCTTTATTCATTTGACGAGGATATCAACTCCTGGGTTCAAGGAAGACGCACTCCCTCGTCGGATGACGTCGCTTCGGTTTTTTCTTGTGTCGGCAACGGCGGAGTTCTCCTCGGTCTCGCGGGCGTGATCTATGCAGTTGGCGCGATCGATCATAACGACAGTTGGCGGAAGACGGCCTTATTGAGCGTTGAAAGCTTGGTCACCGCCAGCATTCTTGTCTGGGGCACAAAGGTCGTCGTGGGAAGAGCCCGGCCGAACACGGGCCAGTCGAGTCATGCCTTCGACTCCTTCACTTTCGATTCCGGCTACCATTCCTTTTTCTCCGGCCATGCGGCCGGCCTCTTTGCCGTTGCCACGACAATTGCGGAACAATCAAACGTGCTGGCCGTCGATATCATCGCCTACAGCCTGGCCACGCTTGCCTCACTTTCGCGGATCCACGACAATCGTCACTGGGCTTCAGATGTGTTTATCGGGTCAGCCCTCGGCTATTTCATCGGCAAAAAGATCTCGGATTTGAATCGTCCTGGCGCAAAAAAAACAGTGAGCCTCGGTTTCGAGTTTTCCCGGGGCCGGCAAGCCTTGACGCTTTCAATCAGGTTTTAAGAAACAAAAAATGCCTGGAGCCCGGGAGAAAGACATGGCCACGAAGAAACAAATGGACCGCAGGGCTTTCTTGAAGCAGACGGCTAAAGCCGCAACCCTCGCCGCTTTGAGCGGCTGCGGCCCTCTGCTTCAGGGATGCCGAGCAGGGAAGGAGTATGACCTCGTCATCAAGAACGGGTTGATCTATGATGGGCGAGGAGGTTCACCTTTCACAGCGGATATCGCCATTAGCGGGGACACGGTTGCAGCCATAGGCAAAATAAAAAGCAGCCGGGGAATAACCGTATTCACCGCCGAGAATCTGGCGGTTGCCCCCGGGTTCATTGATGTCCACGACCATTCGGACCTCAGCTTGATCGTTAATCCTCGAGCCGAGAGTGTTATCCACCAAGGGATAACAACTCTGGTGAGCGGGAATTGCGGTTCTTCTCCCTTCCCGATTGCTGCGGAAATCTTTGAGGAAACGAAAGAGAGCGCTAAGAAAGTTTATGACCTCGACCTGACCTGGACGGACATGGCCGGTTTCTTTTCTCGGCTCGAGGAGAAGGGGATCGCCCTGAACTATTCTACGCTTGTCGGCCACGGCGACGTGCGCGGCGCGGCGATGGGATTCAATGATCGCAAACCTTCTCCCGCGGAGCTCGAACGGATGAGAAACCTTGTTGAGGAGCACATCCGCGGCGGCGCTTTCGGGCTTTCTTCCGGCCTCGAGTACACTCCCGGGAGTTTCGCAGAGCCCGGGGAGATCTCCGAATTGTGCAAAGTCGTTGCCCGCAATGATGGTGTCTATACCACGCACATGCGCAATGAAGGGGATTTTCTCCTTGAGTCTCTTGATGAATCGATCGGAGCAGCCCGGGTTTCAGGCGTGCGTCTGCAGATTAGTCATTTCAAGGTCGCCTATCCTCGAAACTGGTCCAAGGCCGACGCCGCATTGGCCAGGCTTGAACAAGCCCGCGCGGATGGGGTGGACATTTTTTGCGACAGGTATCCTTATATTGCCGGCTCCACAGGCCTCGATTTTTACTTCCCCCTTTGGGCCAAGCAAGGGACCACAGAAGAGTTCCTGAACCGGTTGAAGGACCCGTCCTTGGAATCCAAGCTTCGCTCGTATTTGGCTGAGCAGGAGAAGAGACTGGGCTCATGGGATAAAGTCGTTATCTCTTCTGTGGTTTCCGACAAGAACAGGAATCTCCAGGGTAAGAGTGTCCTGGAGGCCGCAAGAGAGAGCGGAAAAGAGCCTTACGAATTTATAAGGGATATCCTTATCGAGGAGGAAAACCTTGTAGGCATGATCGCCTTTAATATGAGCGAGGATAATCTAAAAAAAATTCTGGCTCATCCCCTTGTCGGGGTCGGCTGCGACGGCTCGGCTGTGGCCCCTTATGGCATCCTCGGCCGGGACAAGCCGCATCCGCGCAACTACGGCACTTTCCCCCGCGTTCTCGGCAAATACGTCCGGGACGAAAGGATCCTTCCCCTCGAAGAGATGATCAAGAAAATAACCTTGATTCCGGCCCGCCGCTTTGGTTTTGAAAAAAGGGGCAGCCTTCAGCCCGGTTATTTTGCCGACCTTGTCGTTTTCGACCCGGGCAAAATCGAGGACAAGGCCACCTGGGCAAATCCCCATCAGTATCCTGCGGGCATCGAATACGTCATCGTTAACGGCCAGATCGCAGTCAAGCATGGGGAACATACCGGGAGCCTCTCCGGACGGGTTCTCAAAAAAAGGTTTAGGGATTGAAAAAAGGCTTTTTGCTTTTTCTCGGTTACCTCCTGGCTGTTTCTGTGGCTGCCATCGGCCGAGAAACCATACTCCTGCAATCGCAGCTTGGAGCGGGCATCGAGTTCGACTGTTCGTGCTTTGAGCCGGGCCAAATCATCCTGGTCAGGCTTGCTGGCGCTTCCGGAGTGAAAAAGGTTATTGTCCGCTTCCTCAATAAGACGTACGTGCTTGAACCGGCCGGAGAGAGAGGGGGATCTTTTGCTTTCATCGGTCTTGACATCGGCCTCCCGCCTGGAAGCCACGCGTTCGATATCACGGTCTCCAGAAAGGATGGCCGGCAAGAGACGTTGACAAGGGAATTTTCTTTTTCAGCCAGGGAATTCCCGGTCAAGAAACTCTGGGTGAAGGAAAAGTACGTCACTCCGCCGCCTGAGGTCAGGACGCGGATCCAATGGGAAGCGGAGCTACTGGAAGCCATCTACGGAGTTATCACGCCGCGATGGCTGGGGGACGGGGCCTTCGTTCTTCCGAATCCTGGTGAAATGGCCCCGAATTTCGGCGAAAGGAGAATCTACAACAATGTGCCCCGCTCCACTCATGCGGGCGTGGACATTCTAGCGGCTTCCGGCTCACCGGTTCGTGCGGCCAACGCGGGCCGGGTTGTCTTGGCCAGGGACCTGTATTTCTCCGGGAAAACGGTCATTCTGGACCATGGCCTGGGATTATTCACCTCCTATTGCCATTTTTCCAGAATCACGGTGAAAAGAGGCCAGATTGTAAGGAAGGGAGATGTCGTCGGGCTTGTGGGCAGCACCGGAAGGTCAACCGGTCCCCATCTCCACTGGGGAGTAAAGATTCAGGACAGCCGCGTCGACCCTCTGGCCCTTCTCAGTTTCACTCTCCAGAAATAGCCCGCCCGAAGCTTCGCCTTTACAGATACGTTTTGAGCCAATCCAGGACCGTTTTCCACCAGAGTTCGGCGTTTTGCGGCTTTTGGACGAAATGGTCCTCGTCCGGGAAATACAACAATTTGGAGGGGATTCCCATCCGCTGAAGTGACGTAAAGAATTGCAGGCCTTGGGTGAGCGGAACCCGGAAATCATTAGCGCCGTGGACGACGAGGCACGGTGTCTTGAAATTCTTAATGTAACTGCTGGGTGACCACTCAACGTACTGTTCTGGATTTGTCCAGGGCGTGCCCTTGAATTCCCACTCCGGGAACCACAGTTCCTCGGTCGCCCCGTACATAGAGCGGAGGTCGAACACGCCTGAATGGGTGACGAGGCAAGCGAAACGGTCGGTCTGGCCCTCGATCCAGTCGACCATGTAACCGCCATAGGAAGCGCCCGCGGCGGCGAGCCTGTCTTTATCAATGAAGGAATACTGGGCAAGAAGGTAGTCCAATCCCCGCATAATGTCCTTGTAGGGCTTTCCTCCCCAATCGCCGCTGATCGAGTCCGTAAAGCGCTGGCCGTAACCCACGCTGCCGTGAAAATTAATCATGGCCACGACATACCCGGGAGCGGCGAACATCTCGGCGTTCCAGCGGAAGTGGAAGTTGTCGTTCCAGGCGCTCTCAGGTCCGCCGTGGATGAGCATAACCAAAGGGTATTTCTTAGCCGGGTCGAAGAAAGGCGGTTTGAGAAGAAAGCCACGGACTTTATCCGCGGCCGCGCCTTCAAACCAGAACTCCTCGGCTGCCGGAAGTTCGAGCCTGTCCAGGAGCTCGCGGTTGACATCGGTGAGCTGCAAGAGTTTTTGTCCCTCCAGGCCGAAAGAGTAGATCTCGGCGGGGCAGTGGATGGACTGCTTGAGGAAAAAGAGGGTTTTCCCGTCAGGCGAAACGAGCGGAGAGGTGAGATAATGACCCTCCAGGATTTTTTCGATTTTTGGCCCGGGCAAATCCAGTCCGAAGACGGCGATGCGTCCCTTGTCCTCGGAAGTGAAATAAAGCCAGGCGCTATCCGGGGACCAGGCGACTTCCCGGATGGAATAATCGAGGTTTTCGGTGAGATTCCGCGTCCGGCCGGATTTTCTGTCGTAGAGCATCAAGCAATACTTGTCAGCTTCATGACCGGGACGGGACATGGCCCTGTAAGCGATATATCGTCCGTCGGGCGAATAAAGAGGCTGGTTATCGTTGGCCCGGTTTTCAGTAATTTTTTTGACCTCGCCTCCCGTTGAAGAAGTCAGGAAGATGTCATTGTTTGTGCCCAGTCCGAGCTTGAATTCAGGGTCGATGTTTCGAACAAAACAGACTTCCTCGCCGTCGGGTGAAAAAGCATAGTCCGATGAGCCCTCTAGGGCGATCGGCGGAGTGTCATAATCACCCGGCGTGATGTCGACCGCTACCCCTCCCTGGGCGGGAACCACGAACAGGTGGCTTCTGGTCCCATCGGTCCAGGCATTCCAGTGGCGGAAGAGAAGGTGATCGTAGGTTTGGGCTTTGACCGGACTTTTCTCTTTGGCTTTGTTTTTTTTGCTGTTGCATTCGTCATCCGGACATTCTGGGAAGACCGTTGAGACAAAGGCAAGATCTTTACCTGCCGGAGACCAAATGACCCCGGATGCTCCTGTAGAGATATCTGTAACCGGCTGAGCTTCCCCTCCGGAGAGGTCGATCAGGAAAACCTGGGGGGTTCCGTTTCTCGCGGAGATGAAGGCAATTTTTTTTCCGTCGGGAGACCAGCGCGGGTTGAAGTCCGCTTTCTCGCTTGATGTAAGGCGGCGAATCTCGCCACCGCCGGAGGGAACGACCCAGATATCGCTGTTGCCGCGGTTAGCTTCCTTATCCATCACCGTGATAACGAAGGCGATTTGCTTTCCGTCGGGAGAAAGCTGGGGGTCGCTCAGCCGCTTGACGGCGATGAAATCGTCAAACGTGATGGGCCTGGTCCGGGCTGCTGACCCCGCTCCTATGAGAATGAAAGAGAACGGCATAAAAAACGCAATCAGTCGCAAAATGCTTTTCATGATTCCTCCTGTCCCGGATGCTTTCTCTGCTAATTTATTCGGATGAAGTTCGGTCGTCAAGAAATTTCCTGCTTTTGAGAAATACATAAGCGCGGCCGTTCTTTCCCTTCCTTATTTCAGTGCCAGGGGGCCGGGCTTAAGGCAAATTCGCCAGCCTTCGAGTCTACACCCTGAGCGAGCCCATTGACATGTTTTTGCCCTGTTCTTATATTATAACTTCCCTTGGGACCTCGTCATGAAGAAAACTGCCGCTCAGGTCAAGAATCTTTCGCTTGCCGGTGCTATACGCGAAGCCTACACAAGGGGCCAGGAGGACGAGGCCTTGGAACCGATTGTCAAGGCCGACCCTGCGGGCAAACCAAAAGGAAGGTTCGGCACCGGAGATTATGTGATTTTTTATGATATCCGCGGAGAGAGAGAGATCGAACTGACCCAGAGCTTGACCGAAGATGACTTTGGCCATTTCTCCCGCCGCAGGCATCTCCATCTGCATTTCGTGACCATGATCAGCTATGACCCGATGCTCAGGGCCAAGACGGCCTTCCCTGCGGAAGAAAAAATTAAAAATACGCTAACTGAGGTCATCAGTCGGCAAGGCTTACGCCTGGCGAAAATATCGGAGTCAGAAAAGGCCGTGCACGTGGGCTATTTTCTCAACGGCAAAAGCGACGAGGTTTTTCCGGGCGAAGAAAGGTTCGTTATTCCTTCGCCTCAGGACGTCGCCTCTTATGTCCAAAAGCCGGAAATGAGCGCTGTTTTGGTCGCTCAAGAGGTGAAGCGAAAACTTCGGGATCTCTCATATTCTGTCATTATCGCAAATCTCGCCAATGTTGATGTGGTCGGCCACAGTGAGGATAAACCGGCCATCCTAAAAGCTGTCGAAACGGTGGATTCCGCGCTGGGCGAAATCGTTGAAGAGTGCCGAAGGCAGGGAGTTGTTCTGATTGTGACTTCGGACCACGGCACCGTCGAAGAATGGCTCTATCCTGACGGCACGGTCAATACGGGTCACACCAGGAATCCGGTCCCTTTGATCCTGGCCGATTTTTCTGGAGAGGGACCAGAGGCCTGGGTTCTCGAAGAAACAGGAGAGCTTGCTGATGTAGCGCCGACGGTTCTCGACGTGCTGAGCACGAGCGAGCCGGAGGAGATGACAGGAAAGAGTCTCATCCTCCGCCGGCCTCGACAGTCAGGAACGCGACTGCGAGTTGCCCTTCTTATCCTGGACGGATGGGGGTTCAAGGAAGAGGTCCAAGGCAACCTCATTTTGGAGGCCAGGACGCCTCATTTTGATGGACTCTGGTCTTGTTTTCCGCATTCACGCCTGAGAGCCTCGGGAGAGGCGGTGGGCATGCCTTCCCACACCGTCGGAAACTCGGAAGCCGGACATCTCCATCTCGGCGCCGGCCGGCGCGTCTTCCTTGACCGGGTGAGGATCGACCGGTCCATAGAGGACGGCAGTTTTTTCAACAATCCAGCTTTTCTCTGGGCCATGGAGGGCGCCAAGAGGGACAAAAAGGCCCTTCATCTCATGGGCATCGTCTCTCATTATAGCTCTCACGGAACGATCAGGCATCTTTTTGCGCTCCTCCGTTTGGCCAAGAACGTGGGACTCACAGAGGTTTACATTCATGCCTTCATCGGACGGAGAGGGGAGAGGCCGGAAAGCGGGGCCATTTACGTAGAAAAGGTTGAGGAGACAGCAAAGGAGCTTGGGGTCGGGGAAACCGTCACTGTCCTCGGCCGTTATTGGGCTCTGGACAGGGAGGAGAACTGGGACCGAGTGGAAAAAGCTTACCGGGCCCTTGTGCACGGGGAGGGGACAAAAATTTCGGGCTGATGCGTTCTTGAGATAGGTTGAACTTTTTTGCCCACACCCTCGTATTTGAGAATTGAGGCCGAGTCAAACAACGATGATCGTCGAACTCAATGACATCCATTTCAGCTACGGCCGAGTCAAAGCCCTGGACAGCGTTACACTTGGACTCTCAGAAGGAGCGGTCGGGCTTCTCGGCCCCAACGGCGCGGGCAAGAGCACTCTTCTTCGTCTCCTTCTCGGTTTTTTAGCCCCCCAGAAAGGGACCGGCCAGGTCCTCGGCTATGATATCCGGCTGGAACAGCCGCAGATCCGGCGCCATGTCGGCTATATGCCTGAAGACGAATGCCTAATTCCCGGAATGGACGCAGTAACGTTCACGGCGTATTTCGGTGAGCTCTCCGGGATGCCCCATCAAGAAGCCATCAAGAGAGCCCATGATGTTCTTTTCTATGTCGGGCTGGGGGAATCCCGCTACAGGCACTTGGAGACCTATTCCGCCGGCATGAAGCAGAGGCTCAAACTTGCTCAGGCCATCGTCCATGACCCCAAGCTCCTCTTCCTTGATGAACCGACCAGCAACCTGGACCCTCAGGGCCGGAAGGAGATCCTCGAACTGATCAAAGACATCTCTTCCAAGAAGGACATTCAGGTGCTGATCTCATCGCATATTCTCCCTGATATCGAGTCCGTCTGTTCGGACGTGGTGATTCTGAACAAGGGGCGGCTGGCAGCCCAGGGAAGAATCAGCGAGCTTAAGCGGCTCCACTTCAGGCTCTATGAAGTGAGGATTAAGGGAAATGGACAGGTTTTTGCCGAGAAGCTGAGGAGCATTGGCTACAAGGTTGAAGAAACCGAGGACAACCTGCTGAAAGTATATATCCCTGAAGACAAAGAAATCCTCGAATTTTTCCAGGCGGCAGAAGACGAAAAAGTGCAGGTCCGCCTCTTCGTCAGAAGCCAAACTTCCCTTGAGGACCTTTTCGCCAAGGCGGTCGGAGTGGATTGATGACAATCAGGGAAAAGGGATATATCCATTGGGACGGAGTGCTCAGGGAAAGGAAGTTCACCTGGTGGCCGATCACCCGGCTCGGGATCAAACTCTCGTTCAAGAAAAAATACTTCAAGTTCATCTACTTCGGTTCTTTTATCCCCGCTCTGGTCTTCCTGGTGGGGATCTATATCTCCGAGAGAATCCAGGATTTCAAATTCATGGTCCGGGGCACGCCCAAGCTGCTCGAGGTCAACCCCGCTTATTTCAAGACCTATTTCGCTGGTGATTTTCTTCTCTTCATGATGGTCATGATCCTCGTCGTCAGCGGGGCCGGACTCATCTCCGATGACCTCAAAGGCAATTCCCTTCAGATCTATTTTTCGCGGCCGCTGGAGAAGCGCCACTACCTGGTCGGGAAAGGCGCAATCGTCTTGTTTTTCCTCCTCCTGCTGACCCTTGTTCCCGGGCTTCTTTTTATCCTTTTCAAGCTCATTTTTTCAGGGAGCTTTCAGTTTATCGCCTCTTATCCTTGGCTGATTATCTCCGTCATCGTCTATTCCTTGATCGTGTCCCTGTTTTTCTGCTTTTATACGCTCCTGCTTTCAGCGCTGAGCAAAAACAGGAGGTATGTCTCCATCCTGATCTTTGCCGTCTATCTCTTTTCCGACATCCTTGCTACGTTCTTTTACGAGTATTTTAAGAAACCGGGCTTTATTCTCCTTTCCTTGAAAGCCAATCTTCAGCAGGTCGGAGCCTTCATCTTCAAGACGAAACCGGCTTACGCCGTTCCCTGGTATTGGTCGCTCCTCATTCTGGTGGCGATCTGTTTCCTGGCGAACTCAGTGTTGCTGCGCAAGGTCAAAGGAGTGGACGTGATCAAATGAGCGCAGTGATTGAAACGAACAGGCTTTCGAAGTGGTACGGAAACGTCCTCGGGCTGAGCGACGTCACCCTCCAGATCGAGCCCGGGATCATCGGGCTCCTCGGACCGAACGGCGCCGGGAAGTCGACCTTCCTCAAGCTCCTGACCGGCCAGATCAAGCCGAGCATCGGCCAAGTCTCCTTCTCCGGGCAGAAGGTGAGAAACAACTATGCCCTTTTTTCGCGCATAGGCTTTTGCCCCGAGCAGGACTCTTTCTATGAGGAGATGACCGGGTGGGAGTTTTTGACCAGCCTTCTAAAGTTGCAGCAATTTCCCGAAGATGAGGTTCGAGCCCGTGCGGACCGGGCCCTGGAAACGGTCGAGCTCACTGGAGATAAAAAAAGATTGATCAGGGCCTACAGCCGGGGCATGCGTCAGAGGCTCAAATTTGCCCAGGCGATCGCTCACGACCCGGACATTCTCATCCTGGATGAGCCTTTGAGCGGAATGGACCCGCTGGGGAAGCGCAAGCTCATCCGACTGATCAAAGACTTCAAAGAGGGGAAGACTATTATTGTCTCGAGCCATGTGCTGCCCGAGATTGAGGCTCTGACCAGAAATATCATCCTGATTCACCAGGGCAAAATTTTCGCTAAAGGAGATATCCATTATATCCGTGACCTGATTGAGAGCCATCCTCACATGGTTTCGGTCAAGTGCGCGGATCCTCGCAGACTTGCGGCCCAAGTCATACCGGAAAATTATGTTTTGAAAGTTCATTTTGGGCCGGACCCGCGCACACTTCTCGTCGAGACGAATAACCGGGACAGATTTTTTGGGCTTCTTCAATCCCTGCTGCTGAAGAACAGGATCGAGGTTGAGGAGATCACTTCTCCCGATGATAATCTTCAGGCTGTGTTCGATTATCTCGTTGGTAAATAGAATGCGTTATTATGCTAAGGCTCTTGGTCGCGTTTTTGGGGTCTTCTTTTCCCTGGGCAGGAAGGCCAGGAGGACAAAATTCTTTTTCCTGCTGAGCTTCTTGCCAGTGGCGGTGGCCCTGGTCATCAAATTCAACCAGGTTTTTTCAGAGAGCCATTCTCTCGACGGCCTCTACCTTTTCACCAACATCATCATGCTGTTTTATCTTCAATTGATCATCCTGATCCTGGCTCTCTTTTATGGGACTTCGGTCTGCTCCGAGGAGGTGGAAGGCAAAACCCTGCCTTATCTCCTCACCCGTCCGATTCCGAAATCAGCCGTGGTCCTGGGCAAGTACGCCGCCTATACTGTCATCGTCATCGGGATGATCAGCCTGGGCATGGTTTTCTCATTCGCCGTTCTTAACATCAGCCGTCTTCTCGACAGTTCCAGCTACCTGACTCTGCTCCGATATTGGGGAGTTTTGACCCTGGGGATTATCGCCTACACGGCGTTTTTTACTTTTTTCGGGAGCTTTTTAAGACGGTCGATTTTTTTCGGGCTCCTCTTCAGCTTTGGCTGGGAAAATGTGATCCAATATTTTCCCGGGTCGACGCAACGATTCGCGATTATCCACTATCTCAAATCGTTCCTGCCCTCTTCCTCTTCAGGGAGGTTTTCCTTCCTGACCTTCCGGCTGGAGCCGACACCGCCGGGACTGGCCCTTCTCGCTCTTTTCCTGGTTACGGCCGGTTTTTTGGGTCTGGCCTGTCTTCTATTTTCGCTTAAGGATTATGTTCTCGACGACTAATTCTCGCCCTCGGGCTGGGCCTTCTCGATCTTCGCTTTTTCGCTCAGGCTTTTGATGAGGGCCTCGGGGATGCTGGCATTGATCTTGACATGATCGGCTCCCGAGCTGATCTCGATTTTGTTCAAGAGCTCACCGACGAGCGGCTCTTTCGCGGCAGCTCCCGCTCCCAGGGCTTTGAATCCGTTCAGTGCGTCGGCCATCTGCTTGTTTTTGGCCTCGTCCGGGCACATGGCCTTGATCTCCGCCAGGACGTTCTGATTCTTATAATCAAAGGACATAATGATGGACTTGATATCCGCAAAAGCGGCCAGCATCGGGTTTTGCGCGGAGGCGTTTTTCATGGCCTCTGCCGGAACGGCAAAGCCTCCCCAGACCATGGCGTTTCTGTTCATGCCCTTCAGCAGGGCAGGAAGCGATTCGTTCTTCCAGATGTTTTCGGCCTTTTTTTGGTAGACATCAATGACTCTTTTGACCGCGAAATCGGTGCCGAGGATGATGTTGGACTCATCCAGGAACGCGCCGCTCACCGGTTTTTTCTCGTCGCCGGCAGCCGCCTGGTAGATGACGAACCCGTTGTACTCTGCCTTGGTTAGCTCGCCGCGCTCCTTTTGGATCTTGGCCAGAAGCTTGTCTTTGTTGTATTTGAGGTTGACGACGGCCACCCCATCTTGGGCCCCCTGACTCAAGTCTCCGGTCATGGCGCCGACAAAGAAAAAGACATCTTTCTGCGGGTCGACGCCGGTCTCCTGGACAAATTCAAGGTATTTCTGATAGTCCTTGTTTTCCTTGATCGCCTTGTCGACCGACTCCGTTGTCATGATCCGGTGAACATCGATGACGATCACGCCGGCTGATTCTTTGGGGAGAAGAGAAAGCATGTCATCGGCTTTAGCCAAACCGGCTTTGGGTGCGGCAGGCTTCTTGGCGCACGAGACCACGAAGAACAAGGTAAATAGAACGGACAGTCCGATCGCTGTGAATTTTTTCATTGTGTTTTCTCCTTTCTAATAGTTCGGAAAAATTGCATATCAGTTTTCGTGACTATATCAGAAAGTCCTGCAAGGAGCAATCCTTTTGTGATATGCGTGGCGGGTTATCGCGTGAAGATGTAGCGGAGGCCGATCGCTCCGGTAACGTCGATCTTGTCGAAGTTAAAGAAAGGGACGATCTCGAAGAAGATATTCAACGGAGTTTTTTTGAGAACCACATCAATCCCCAGAGGGACGCGGAACCAGGCGTTGTCATTATCCTGAAAGATGATTTTGCCGCCAACGCCGACGTAAAAAGAAAACTGGACGTTTTGGTCGCTGGCGATCGGAGTGCTGAAAAACAGATAATCAGCCTGAACCTGGAGAAAATGTCCCTCCATGCCTGACCAGCCGATCGCACCATCAATGGCGCCACCTTTCTTCAGCCAAACCTTAGCCGTCAATCCGGATGGGTCAAAAAGAACCAGCCCCAACCCGAACTTGGTTGTCTGGCCGAAACAGGCACCCGCCAGGAGAAAAATGATAATAGCGCAGCCGATCGAGATTCTTTTTATCACCACGGTCTCCTAAAAAAAGTATTTTCGAGCTCTCGATATATCTTGCGTATATTTTATACCGAAAAGCATAAAATATGAAATTAAAAGGTGCAGGGGAGTTGATTTCCTTCCGGGCTCCAAGTAATGTAGATGGAGTCAATGGAAATGCCCAGGACTCCCCTCCAAGAACTGATCGCGAACCGCCGCAGCGTCCGTCGTTATCTCGACAGACCCGTGGAGAGGGAAAAAATCCTGGCCTGTATCGAAGCGGCCCGGCTGGCGCCTTCAGCAGAAAACACGCAGCCCTGGCGTTTTTTGATTATCGATGAACCTCAACTCAAAGCCGAATTCGCCGCCGAAGTTTTTTCGGGCGTCTATTCTTTTTCCAAGTTTGCTGCCAAGGCCCCTGTTTTGATTGTCATCATGGCCAGGCTTGACCTGGTGGCCCACAGGCTCGGCGGACGGATTCAGGAAGTGCCGTTCTATCTTGTCGATGTCGGCATTGCCGGGGAACATCTCGCCCTCCAGGCAGAGGAGGCCGGCCTCGGCACCTGCTGGGTCGGCTGGTTCAACGTCCGAAAAACGAGAAAATTCTTTAAGATCCCGCGAAAATACAAGATCGTCTGCCTCATGAGCATGGGTTATTTTGAAAAAAGACCTTGGCGGGAGAAAAAGCGGAAGTCCCTGGAAGAGATCGCCTGGTTTAACCGGCTGGAAGATTGATGAAAGGCAAGCTGGGGGTGTTTGTCTTTTCCATCGACATCTGTCCTCGCCAAGGGACACACTGTGGCTTAGTTCCGCTCGGCTCTCCGGTGCAACAGGGAGTGAGCCAGGGACATCTTGGCATAAAATTTGCAACAATGATGTCGAAAACGAGATGGAGATTACTTTTTTCCCCTTGGATGTAAATTTGGACACAGAACGAAACCGGAGCGACTCATCTTGCAACGACCGGCGTGGATATTTTGTTATATAATACTAAGATAAGGGATGAAAAAGCAGGCAGCACTCTTTCTTGTTTTTTGTTTGGAGGGACGGCCGGAGCCGGGTGGAAAAAAGATGAATAATTTGATAAAATCTATAGGGATAGTAAGAATTAAGCCGCTTTTGATTCATCTGAGCGCCGGGACCGATGACCGAGGAGGACATTGATGAAAAACATGAATAGGAGGAGGGTCTGGACTTCTCTTTTTGTCTTGAGCTTGAGCTTAGCACTTTTGAATTCCGGGCTTTATGGGCAATACTTCGGCCGCAATAAGGTCCAGTATCAGAAGTTTGATTTCAAAATCCTGAAGACCAAGCATTTTGATATCTATTATTATCCGGAATTCAAGGCGGTCGCTGAAGAATCGGCGCGTATGGCTGAGCGCTGGTTCGCCCGGATTTCACGGATTCTAAACTATGATCTCCGCGGCCGCCAGCCTCTGATTCTGTATTCGAGCAGTATCGATTTCCAGCAGACGACGGCCATTCCCGATCTTCTTGGAGAAGGCACGGGAGGCGTGACGGAGTCCTTGAAGCGGAGGATCATCCTGCCCGTGGGAGGTTCGTTGGCTGAGACGGACCACGTCATCGGTCATGAGCTCGTCCATGCTTTTCAATATGACATGATGAACGCCGTCGGGGCCGGACAAGGAGCGGCGTCTAGCGCCGCGCGCGTCCCCCTTTGGTTCATCGAGGGCCTGGCCGAGTATATTTCCATCGGCTCAGTGGACGCGAATACATCAATGTGGATGAGGGATGCCACCCAAAGGAAATTCCTTCCTGACGTCAAGAAGATGGACAATTACTACAAGTATTTTCCTTACCGCTACGGGCAAGCCCTTTGGGCGTATATCACCGGCCGGTATGGGGATGAGACGGTGGCCCGGTTGATGAAAGGCGTGGGGAGAATCGGAGACTTCGAGGCCGTTGCGACACAGGTGCTCGGCGTTACGCCCCAGGTTTTGTCCAAAAATTGGCATGAGGCCTACACAAAAACGTACGACCCCCTTCTCAAAAAGACCCAGCTTGTCGCGTCTTCGAGCCGCGTCTTGTTCAAGGGCACGGAGGAAAACCAGTACAATATTTCGCCCTCGATCAGCCCGGACGGCCGGTCGCTGATGTTCCTTTCGACCAGGGACCTTTTTTCCATCGACCTTTACTTGGCCGATGCCCTGACCGGTAAAGTCAAAAAGAAAATCACATCGACGGCAACCAACGCGGAATTCGAAAGCATCCAATTCATCAAGTCCGCCGGCGCCTGGGATTCCACGGGGAACCGGTTCGTCTTTGGAGGCATCAGCAAAGGCCGCCCCGTTTTGACAATTTTGGCCAACGAAAAAATCGTCGCTGAGATTCCCTTCAAAAACTTGGGTGAGATCTATAGTCCCACCTGGTCTCCCGACGGGCGTCTTGTTGCCTTCTCCGGGTTGGCAGGAGGCAAGACAGACCTCTATATCTATGACTTGGGCTCGAAGAGCTTGCGGCAGCTCACAGACGACCTCTTTGGCGACCTCCAGCCCGCCTGGTCGCCAGACGGGCATTCTGTGGCTTTTGTCACCGACCGCTTCGGCACAGACCTTTCGCTCTTGAGCTACGGGAACTACGAGCTGGCGCTCATAGAACCTGACTCGGGAAAGATCCGCAGACTCCCCGGCTTCGCCTCAGCCAAGAATATCAATCCGCAATGGGCTCCAGACTCCAAAAGTATTTATTTTCTGTCCGACCGGAATGGAAAAACGGATGTTTACAGGCTTGAGTTGGAATCGGATAAAATATTTGAGGTGACAAACCTCTATACCGGAGTGAGCGGCATCACCGACCTGAGTCCGGCCATCTCGGTAGCCCAAGGATCCGGAAACCTGGTCTTTTCCGGGTACGATGAGGGCGAGTTCAGCGTTTTCTCCATAGATAACAAGGAAGTTCTTTTGGGGAATGAAAACTTGACCCAATTCGAAGGCGAGTTGCTCTCCGTGCTCCCTCCCCGCGACCAGCCGAGCGGCGCTCTCCTCGGACTCCTCAGGAATCCATTGTTCGGTCTGCCCGAGCAGACCGATTTCCCTGAAGCTTCTTATAAACCCAAGCTAACCCTCGACTATATCAGCTCCCCCACTGTCGCAGTGGGAGTAGACCGGTTCGGCACATATGCGGGCGGCGGGGTGTCTCTGTTCTGGACCGATATGCTGGGTTACCATACGCTCGCCACGATGATCCAATCCACCTACGAGCTCAAGGACATCTCGGCTTTAGTGGGCTATCAGAATTCAAAGAGCCGCTGGAACTGGGGCGGCGTCGTTCAGCGCTTGCCCTATGTTTACTATACGGGCTACTACCAGGGTCCTGACCCTGCGGGTTCGAGTTATTGGGTCGAGAAACAGGGCCTTTTTTGGCAGTTCAATTATCAAGTGGCGGGATTCGTTTCCTACCCCTTCAACCCGGTCCGCCGCTTGGAGTTCAGCACGGGGTTTACTTATATTGACTACGATTATGAGATTGTCACGGATTATTACTCTCCCTATGACTTTTCGCGTGTCGGCCGTGAACGGGAAAAAATCCCAACAGGTTACACCAACCTTGCCCTCTATAACGCCAGCGCGGCTCTCATCTATGACAACGCGATTTTTGGCGCTACGGGTCCAATCGTTGGCCAGAGCTACATCCTCGAGGTTGGGCCAACGCTCGGTTCCCTCTCCTATATTGACGTCATCGCCGACTACAGGCGTTACCTGATGCCCAAGAGGCCGTTCACTCTCGCTGTACGTGCTTTGATGTACGGCCGTTTTGGAAAAGACGCCGACGATTATCGCCTTGGAGCGTACTATATAGGATTTCCCAGTCTCGTCCGCGGTTACGACTACTACTATACCTACAGCACCATTGGCCAGCCGACGATCTTTTATGAGAACCAGCTTTACGGCAGCAAGATCATGGTGGCCAATGCCGAACTCCGCTTTCCGCTCTTCCGTTTGCTCGGCATCGGGAAAGGCTACTATGGCGTCTTCCCGGTTGACTTCATCGCATTTTATGATTGGGGATTTGCCTGGTGGAATAATCCTCCGGTTGGCGGCTTTACTTTTGAGGAGGGTATCCGCAATGCTATTTCGAGCGCGGGAGTCGGTCTGCGGGTGAATCTTTTCGGCTTCATGGTCCTCGGTCTCAACTATGTCAAACCGTTTTCGAGGCCGGGCCAGGGGTGGTATGTGCAGGTCAGCTTCTACCCTGGTTTCTAACGAATTTCAAGCGACCTAAAGCGGCCCTGTTGCCCAGCTAAGGGGAATCGGGTCGGCGAGACCGGGGAATCCTCGGCGTTGCGTATCAGAAAAAGCTGAAAAAATCTAACCGTCGCTTTTTTTGATTTCAGGGATGAGCTCCTCGACGCGCGCCAGGCCTTTCTCCAGATACTCAGGTTCGGAGCCAAACCCGAAGCGGAGGTGATGGTCCATCTCGAAGTGGTCGCCGGGCACGATGAGGACGCTTTTCTCGTGGATGAGCCTGGTCACGAGCTCAGTCGAGTTCATCATGAAGTTGTAGCGAACGAAGGCAATGGCCCCTGCTTGAGGCGGAATGAAAGTGAAAATGTCGCTGTGCTTTTCGAGCCAGGCCCGCAGGAGCGGATAGTTCCTCTTGAGAATGTGGCGCGTTCTTTGAAGAATTCTGTCCCTGTTGGCAGGGGAGAGGGCGATCCGGGCTAGTCGGTCGCTGAGAATGCTCGGAGAAATCGTCGTATAGTCGTGATAGGGCCAGGTCTTCTTGATATATTCTTCCGGCCCAATGATCCAGCCGATCCTGACACCAGGAAGGCCATAAGCTTTGGAGAGGCCGTTGACGATGATCACTTTGTCATATTTGCCCCAAAAGCTGGCCGTGATTTTGCCTTCCCGCTCCGCCCCCTGGTAAACCTCGTCGGCGATGATCCAGGCGCCGGCTTTATCGGCCGACTCGATGATCGCCGTCATCGCGTCTTGACTCAACACGGCGCCCGTGGGATTATTCGGGTTGGTGACGATGAAGAGTTTCGTTTTTTTTGTCACGATCCTGGCCAGCTCGTCAAGGTCGGGAGCCCATCCCAGGCCTTCCCTCAGCCAGAACGGTTTGACCCTGGCGCCAAAGCCTTTGAGGAGCCCCCACATCTGCATATAGTTGGGCAGCATGAAAATGACTTCATCACCCGGCTCGAGGTTGCTCCACATCAGGAGGAAATTGGCTTCGGAGGAGCCGGCTGTAGCCAGAACCTGCTCGATGCCTATCCCGGGATAGAGCCTGGCGATGGCCTGCCTTAGCTCGGGAGTCCCGTTCGTCTGGCTGTAACCGAGGGGAGTGTCAAGAATCTCCTTGAGTTCATCTTTGCTGATGAGCTCTTGAAGGGAAAGGGGATGGACCCCGCTTTCCGAAAGGTTGACCTCGACTACATTTTCCCAGGTGGACTGCATGCGCTCCATCTTGAATTGTTCGATTTTCATGGCGATATCCTTTTTTAAGAGTCAGATTTCGACTCTGAAGGGCCTTTTCAAGGCGAACCCGATAATGATGGAAAGGGCAAAATAGACAATGAGCCAGTGCAGGCGCAGGCCGAACAGATTCATCCTTTTGGGAGGATAACTGACTTCGATGGACTTGATGAGCCCCGAAGAGGGGAGGGGCTTTTCTCCGGGATTGAGGACTTCCTCGACAAACCCTCTCTTCACCTTAACGGGGGAGATTCTGTCCAAAGGTCCGAGGCCTACAGCAATGGACTTAGTGAGGCTCTGCCCTCCGATTCTAAGACTGATTTCGTGGACGCCTTTTGAAGCTGCCCGGATGCGCCAGTCAATCTCCTTCTGCTCCTCAATCCGAAGAGCCGGGGTCTCGACCACAAGCCCGGCCGGAGCTTCGACGGCCTCCGCCAGTTCAGTCGGTTTTGCGTTTTCCTCCAGCTTCACCTTGAGAATGGCCGATTCTCCCGGCCGAAGCGGCTCATAGCCAAACCAGACGTTGAGCTGCACTAAGATTAAAATCAAAGGAATAATCATCACCAACATGGGCTTGAAAGAGTAGCCGATATACCGGAGATTGTAACGGAGGATCCGGCCTTGGGCCTTCAAACTGATGTTCAGGTTGTCTTTGAAAAGGCGCAGTTCAAGAAGGTGAGCCTTGATCTTGTCCTTGACGTTTTTTATGCCGGCCTGGTTAGATGTTAGGCGAAAAATGAAGAGCATAAGAAGGCCTGTCAGGAACGAGATGAAGACCATCCCGAACCAGGCATCCAGATGCCGAAACGGCAAAAAGAGGAGGTCGAAGAATTTGTTCAGGATAGAATTAATAAACCACATGTGCTCAGGAAATGTACCCCAGCCCTTTGAGCTTCTTCTTGATTTCGTCCTCGGAATCCGATTCTTCCAGCTTGGCGATTTCTTTTTCGAGACAGTGGGAGACGAACTCTTCAGGTGAGGAATAGCCTGACATCTGGGCGTATTTTTTTACCTTCTCGAAGAGGTTTTTATCCAGCTTAATTTTTGCTTTGCCCATTCGGCCTCCTTCTAAAATATGTTTTCTCCGATCATATCCTTGGGTCTCTCAATGCCGAAAGCATTAAGGATCGTGGCAGTCAGGTCATAGAGGGCCGGGGATTCGGCCCTGATCTTGCGGTTAGTCACCAGAATGCCCGGAATGACCTCGGGCGCGCCCATGTGGTCGCCGCTCCATTTCTTGGTGTTGTCCTCAAGGATGTCCTTTGGGAACCTTCCCAGAGGCGAGGCATTCGAGATGCGGTATCCCCAGTTGAAACCGAGAACGATGTCAGGAGCGTGTCCGATTTGCGGACCGCGGTAGACATCCTTGGCCACAAAGGCGCGCAGAATCACTCGTTCGCCAGTCTTCGGGTCCACAACCTGCTCCAGTTTCTGGGCCAATTCCCGGACAAGGTTATCGCTGTCCACGCCGGCGTTGACAATTCCTTCCCGTTCTCTTCCTCGCTGGTTGATATAAAGTCCGTTGAGCCCGCTTCCGTACGCCCTGCTCCTTGACCAGTCGGTGTTCTCAAACAGGCTGCCCTCTTCCTGCTTCCAAGGGTTGCGCAGCTTGTGGTAGCCGTTGTCAAAGAGCCAGGTGTTGAGGTTGAAGGAACGGCGATAAGGATTGAACCCATGGTCAGACATGACTAAAAGGAGAGTGTCCCGGTCTATTTTTTGAACGATCCGGTCCAGGAATCTGTCGGCTTCGATATAGATATTTTCTATAGTTTTGCCGTATCGGGAGGCAAGCAGCGGATCATAATTCGGATGTTGCTCATCGAACAGGCGCCAAAACATGTGCTGCCGCTGGTCGGTGCTGGAGACATAATAGAAAAGGAGGCCGGAGTCGAACCTGGAGAACTCATAATCGAACATTCTTTCGCCTTCTTGGAAGATCATCTCATCCTGTTCGAGAAACTCGCCTTCGTCCAGGAAGTCCTGGTCAAGAGCACTCGTGTCCGCCGGCAGGCCTTTGGTGAAAAAGGGGCCGAATTTCTTGTCCAGCTCTTGGGCATAGCGGCCGGGAGTGGAAATCGGGAGGGCCGGGTCGGCCGGGTCGATATTGATCGGCGTGACGTAGAGCCTGAAATCCGGCCGGACCTCTTTGAGATAAAACATGCAGATGCCGGAAACGCTCTGCGTCGGGATGAGATTGAAGCGAACGCGTTTCCACCCGCTCCATTCCTTTTCCTTGAGGATGAACTCCTGGCCCTGAAAAGAAACCTTGGCCAGAGAGTTAACCGGATCGATATAAACTGTAAAGTCGAGAGTCGCTTCCGGGTTCTCTTTCCTGAAAGTGTTGGTCGGGCCGGGAAGCTTCGCTTCCACCCTGTTCCCGATGACATAGACCTGATGAACCCTTCCGCCTCCGATGTCCTGGTTAATTTCCTGCGGGTGAGTTGTGTAAAAGTTGAAAATGCCGTAGGTCCCCTTGAGGTCGGGCGTTCCCATTCCTGATAGAGTTCTGGATTTTGTGGCCACAGGAGGATAATTGGAGGGCATCTTGAAAATCGTTGCCGGGATGTCATATTCGTCCATGATCTGCCAGAAAGTCTTTCCTTGGATCAGGTTTTTCACTTCTCCGCCGCGCAAAGGCAGGACGATATCCCCGATCTTGAGGGTTGTCTTTGGTGGAGTGGCAGTTGATGCAGAAAAGATGGGAATATACGTCTCCGGGTCCCGGTGCATGAAGTCAAAAATGCCGTGGCCGCCAGGGTCCATGCCGGTGACAAAATTGGCCCAGGCCACCGGGCTTTGCGGAGGAATACTCGTCTGGAGCCGGCGAAAATCGCCCTGGCCGATGAGGCGCTGGAACGCCGGAAGCTTGCCTTCATTCATCCAGGTCTGAAGAAGGCGAGGGTCCATGCCGTCGAACCCGAGGACAAGGACCTTTGTCTGAGTCGCTTTCGTGCCGGAGACCATGGAGAACAAAGGCCGGCCTCCTCCCAAGGCTAGGGCTGAAGACACAGCCAGGCTCTGCTTGATGAATTCTCTTCTGTTTATCGGACTCATTTCTTCTTTCCTTTTTCGGGGGGAGACAGAGGAGATGCGTCGACGAGCGAGCGGCCGTCCATATACGCAGGGACGGAAAGGCCGAATAGTGTCAGGACCGTCGGCGCGATGTCCATAATGGAAGGAGTCTTCGTGCTGGTCTTCCGGCTGCAAAAGAAAACACCCGGGACATGGCGCGGGTCGATGCAGTGATCGCCGCTCCAGGCTTTTGTGTTATCTTCGAAGACCGTGGCGTCCACGATTCCGGTGACAGAGTCCCAGGAGGCGCGGTAGCCCTGGTTGTAGCCGATGATCAGGTCGGGCGCGTTTTCTTTATACGGTCCCTTATAGATCTTGTCCCGCTCATAAGCTTCAGTAATAGCTATATCTCCGGCAGTATCGTCTCGCAGGCCCGTGAGCTGGCGGATGAGCTCGGCCTTGAGGGCGTTCGCTTCATCGCCGGGCGAGACGATGCCATGCTCCTCTCTTCCCTTCAGGTTGAGAAAGAGACCTCCAAGGCCCAGGGCGTAGGCCCTTGTCGAATCCCAATCGACATCCTTGAACCATTCCGCGCTTTCCTTCTTTCCCGCTTTCAAGGAGAGGTAGCCGTTCTTATGGAGCCAAGAATTGAGATTGACGCCTCGGCGGAAGGATTTAAATCCGTGGTCGGACATGACCATCAGAACGCTCTTCTGGTCGAGCTTTTCCCAGACCTTCCCGACGAGTTCGTCCATCTTGCGGTACAGGTCTTCGATGACCTGACCGCTGAGTTCTGCCGGCGCGCTCTTGAGGGCCGGGTGACCCTTATCAAGGTAGCGATAGAACATATGCTGAATGCTGTCGGTGGTTTCGAATACGCAGACAACGGTTCCTTTCTTGGTCTTGGCCAGAGCATTGAACAGCATCCCTTCCCATTCTTTGTGATTGGAGTAGGTCAGTTCGAGAAAAGGACCTTCCCTCAACGCTCCCTCATTGAGGGCCCAGGTGTCGTTCGCTTCACCCAGGGTGATGAAGCTCCCGAGGAGCTTGCTAAGATAGATGGAATAGATAAACGGATGAGATATGGGGAGAGCGGGCTTGTCCGGGTCGATATTCAGCGGAGTCATGTACATCTCAAAGTGAGGCTGAAGCTGGGAAACATAGAATCGGGCGATCGCCTTGATTTTCATCCCCAGACCCGGCCTAAAGATGATTTTTGTCCAGGGCGAGAATTGTCCGAGCTTGAGGGTGAAGCGCTGGCCTTTGATATCCAGTCGGGCTTCTTTTTTTTCTTGATCCAGATCTATTTGCAGAGGTATTCGAATCTCTTCAATTTTTTTTAGGAGCGAATTCTCCGGCCCGGAAATATAGGTCTTGACCCGGTTGCCTTGTATTTCCACGGGAATGGCCACTCCGCCCTCGCGCTTTTTGACTTTTTCTTTATCCGAGGTGTAGAACGAAAATGTGCCCTGGCTCCCTTTGAGATCGGGTGCGCACATGCCCGAGAGGAGGTGTCCGGAAAATTTTTCTGGCGGAAAAGTGATCGGGACCCTGAGCACTGTGCTGAAAATTCCATGGCCGCCGAGTATCTTCCAGAAAGGCACGCTTTTCCTCATTCCTCTGATCTCAGGCTTGGAAAGAGGAATAGCATATTTGCCGAGTGATAGAACCTTCTTGGGCTTTCCGATATAAGCCGAGGAAAGAGACGGCAGATAAGTCCTGGGGTCGCGGCTGAGGAAGTCAAAGATATTGTGCTTAGAGGGTTCGCATCCGGTCATGAAAGAAGACCAGGCCACAGGGGAGATCGCAGGAGTGGTTGTCTGGAGCCGGGCATAAGTTCCTTCTTTTTTCAATTTGGCCAGGTTCGGGAGCTTGCCTTCAGCCATATATTTTTCAGCCAGGCTCGGCTCAAGGCCGTCCAGCCCGATGATGACGATCCTGTCCGCAAGAGCGCCCTTGAAGGCGCGCTTTCCCCTGAGTGTCCGGAGAAGGAAGCGAAACGGCCAGGAAAGGAAGGTGAAGATAGCCAGGAAGAACGTTAGAAAAAGGACGAGGAACGAGGAAAGAAAGGCGAAGCCCGCGCCGGGTCCGATATATGCTTGGGCCGGGAGGCTAAACAAGAAAAGAAGAAAAAGGCTGCCAAAAATGGCGATCTTGGCGGGAAATTTTGGGCTCGTGTTCATGTGTAGGTTTGCCTTATAATTTTGGCCAGTCCGCTGATGGCAAGGTCTTCTCCAAAGCACCGGTCGGCCAGAAAAAAGGCGTCATCCCAGGTATGCATTCCCTGGAGGCTGGTGCGGCCAAACACCTCTTTTTTCTTGACCGATCCTTTGAGGTCGAACCCAGGCTCGGCGAGGACGACAAGATCCGGGCCTTCTGAGACGAGCGGGCCGGAATAGACATCTTCGGCCTCGAAAACTTTCCTTATGACTTTCCTGCCTTCGAACTCAAGGTTTTGCAGTTTTTGACTGATCTCCCGGCGAAGAGCGTTTCTCTCAGAAGGCGCCACGGTCCCCCGGGGGAACCTGTCCTTCAGGTTCAGGTAGACCCGGTTCGGGTCAAGGGCGAAAGCAGTGCTTCCATCCGACATTTCCTCCAGTCCTATCGGAGCCAGCGTATCAAACCTAAGATACCCCTGCTGCTCCAGCCAGGCATTGAGATAGACTTCCTGTTCGATTTTGCAGAATCCATGATCGGAGAGCACAAAAAGGCCCTTTTCTCCGCCTCCCATCTCGCCGAAGAAGGACGTGACCAACTTGGAGATGACTTTGTCGATTCGACCATAGTAGTCCAAAAAACTTTGGTGGTAAAAATGCGCTGTGTCTTCGTAGGCGTTCCACAAGAAATGATGAAGCCTGTCTGTTCCGGTGAAGACGAATTCAAAGTAGTCCCAATCTTCATTCCAGAAATAATCGATGGCCCGTTCCCGTCCGGCCAGGGTTTTATTGAGTTCCTGCCAGAGAAAGGCCGGGTCTTCCCGCGATTTCAGGGTGTCAATATCGATCTGGTAGCCCATCTGCTCCAAAGCGGCCTTGTGAGACAGCGGATAAACGGCCTTGGCGAGTTCAATGGCGACGAATCCGGAGATGAGAGTCCCGTTGATTTTTCTCGCCGGATACGTTGAGGGCTGGTTGATGACAATGCACTTCCTGCCCTGTCTTCCGAGGTCGTCCCAGAAAGTTTCTTTTTTGACATCGAGAAAATTGGGGAAGCGGATATTGTAAGAACCGGGCTTTAGGTCGGTGAACCCGAAAATTCCGTGGGTTCCAGAATTGGCTCCGGTCATGAAGTCCGTCCAGCTGACCGCGGATATCTCGGGCAGGCTAGCCTTGAGCTTGTGAAGATGACCTCGCTCGATCAGCCGGCCAAGGGCGGGCATTACCCCTTTCTGAGTGAGTTCCAGGAGCAGAGAATAAGGCACGCCATCCAGGCCAATAACGCACACCCGTGTCTTTTTCTTTTTCTTAAATAGAACCATTAAAGGCGGTTTATTATATCATAATCGCGATAGTTCTCAAGCAGAACCATCTGTGAGGATGATCCTGGCGTCTACGATCCTGCAGCCCTTTCCTTTTTCGTAGACGAGAAGCGGGTTGATGTCCAGCTCTTGGATCTCCTCGAAGTCGACGACGAGCTGGGAAAGCCTCTTCAAACAATCGGCAATGCATTCCATATCATAGACGGGGCCGCCGCGAAACCCCTCCAGGATCTTGTGGGTCTTAGTTTTATTGATCATCATCATGGCGGAGTATTCACGGATTGGGGCCAGCCGGAAAGAGACGTCCTCAAGGGCCTCGACATAGATTCCTCCAAGGCCGAACATCAGAATCGGGCCGAACTGGGGGTCTCTGTTCATGCCAAGGATGATTTCCTTTCCCGGCGGGGCCATCTCTTCAATTGTCAGGCCGGAAACGCGGGCGCCGGGCTGATGGCGGAGGATGCTCTGGAGGATTTCCGTATAAGCCCTCCTGACCTGCTCCTTGCTTTTGAGGTCAAGCCTGACGCCGCCGTAGTCAAACTTGTGCAGGACATCGGGCGAAGCAATCTTCAGGACAACGGGGAATCCGATTTTTTCTGCCGCTTCCGCCGCCCCATGCTCGTCTCGGGCAAGAGCCGATTTAACCACGGGAAAGCCATACGCCTTGAGGACCTCATACGCTTCCTGCTCGAGGAATGCGCGCCGGCCCTCTTTTCTGAGCGACTGGATGATTTTATGGACCCTCGATTTATCGACTCGATATTTTTTGATTCCTGTCTGGGGACGCTTGAGCCAGCGGGTGAATTCTGCCATCTCGGCCAGCACTCGTGCCGCCGATTCGGGGAATCGATAATCGGGGATTCCATTGGCTTCAAGAACCTCGATACCTTTGGAGACATCATACACTCCGAGGAAACAGCAGACCACCGGCTTGTTTGATTCCCTGGCGACCTTGACGATCGAGGCCGAGATTTGATCGACTTTGGTGAACGCGGTCGGCGTCAGGATGACAATGGCCGAGTGGACATTTTTGTCCCTCAGGATGGCCGATAGAGTGACCTCGTATTGCTTGGCCTGGGCTTCGGCCACAAGGTCCACGGGATTGCGCAGGCTGGCCGTTTGCGGAAGGACCTGACGGATTTTTTTCAAGGTGGTATGGCTCAAGGATGCAATTTCAAGGCCGTGCCCGATGCAGGAGTCGGTGGCCAGGATTCCGGGCCCGCCCGAGTTCGTGACGATGGCGACATTGCTGCCTTGAGGCAGGGGCTGGCTGGAGAAGGCCTTGACATAATCAAAAAGCTCCTCCATCGTATCGACCCGGATAACGCCGCACTGCTCAAAGACGGCGTTATAAACCTTGTCCGACCCGGCTAAAGAGCCTGTATGCGAAGAAGCGGCCCGGGCTCCTAATAGAGTGCGGCCGGCCTTGAGGGCGATAATCGGCTTTGGCCGAGCAGCCGAGGTCGTGATTCTCCGGGCGATGGACATGAATTCCCTTCCGTTAACCAGGTCCTCGAGGTACATCATGATGACATCGGTTTTGGGGTCGGATTCGAGATAGCGGAGGAGCTCATTTTCCCCGACCCCGGCTTTGTTGCCCATGCTGATGAACTTTGAGAAACCGATGTTGGCTTCCTTAGCATAATCAAGGATGGCTACGCAGAGTGCCCCGCTCTGCGAAACAAAAGCGATATTTCCTTCCCTGGGCATTTGCGTGCCGAACGTAGCGTCCATCGACGACCGGGGGTCAGTGTTGATGACACCAAGACAGTTCGGCCCGACCAGCGTGATGTCATACTTGCGGATGATCTCTTGCACCTGCCGTTCGAGCTCGGCGCCCTTGCCGCCGATCTCCTTGAACCCGGCCGTGATGATGATCGCGCCGCGGATTCCCATTTCGCCGCATTCTTCGAGCACCTGGGGAACGACGAGGCTGGGGACGACAATCACGGCGAGGTCGACTTCGTCCGAGATTTCCAAGACTCGCGGATAGGATTTGATTCCGAGCACTCCCTCCGCCTTGGGATTCACGGGAAAGATAACTCCCTGGAACCGGCTTCCCAGGAGGTTGGCCAGAAGGGATTGGCCAACGCTGCCGGGTTGCCTTGAAGCTCCGATGACGGCGATGGCTCTTGGGTAGAAAAGAAAATCAAGATTTCGCATGCGTGCGTTGCCTTCAGATTTTCTCAGCCAAGAAGCTGTATGATCCGCTCCCTACGGAAAAAACTGCGTAGCGGCCTTCTTTCCTGACAAAAGAAACATCGCTGGGCATCTGGTCTGCCGGTTCGTCCCGCCAGATGACCCGTCCTCCCTCCTTGACCTGAACAGAATTCCAGAGGAGAGGAACATAAACGTCTGCTTCCGACCCGATGGGGATCCGAACAGACAGCTCGAAAAAACTATCTTGCCTTTGCCAGGTCACTGCAGCGTCACCCCTTATGGTTATCACCTTGGCCGTGGCCTCAGAAAGATCGGTAAAAAGAGGCGGCTTAACCAGGATCTCGCTCCAACCCGGGTTCTTGCATTCCAGGCCGGCCAGGGAGCGATAGAACCAGGCGTCAACGCTGCCCAGCATGGCATGATTGTGGGAGTTCATCCCTGCGCCAGTCAAATTTTCCCATCTTTCCCAAAGAGTGGTCGCTCCTTCTTCGACCATGTATCCCCATCCGGGATAGGTTTTCTGGGTCACAATTTTATAGGCTGCGTTTCCGTGGCCATTTGCAGTCAAGACATCAAGAAGATATTTCGTCCCGATGATCCCCGTATCCAGATGATAGTACCATTCCTTGATGATGCTGGAGAGCAGCCTCTCCATGACCTTTTCCTTTTTTTCCCCGGGGACCATGTCCAGATAGAGGGGCAGGACGTTCGACGTCTGGTTGGGACTCTTGTCCACAGGGCTGATTCTGTTGGCAGCATACTGATCCTCACCCAGGAATTCTCTATTGAAACTGTTCTTGATTTCTTCCGCGAGCCTGGTGTAGGAGCGGACATCATCGCTTCGGCCCATGATTTTAGCAAACGCAGAGATCAGGGTAACGGCGCGGCAATAGCACCATGTCGACGTCAGCTCCAGCGGGGTCTTTGTCGGGGCGACGCTGCCCGGAGGACACCAGTCGCCGTACTTTCCGAGCTTCTTGACGATGTTTCCTTCTGCATTCTTGGTCAGGAAATCGACGTATTTTTTCATCGAGGCATAGTGTCTGCCGATGATTCTCATGTCCTCATAATAGAGATACATCAGCCAGGCGAGCTCTAGGTAGGCGATGCCCCAAGCTGGATCAGCAGGGTAAAGCTTCTCCAGGTAGGGGGGAACGACATCCGGCAGGCTGCCGTCCTCCTTTTGGGCCAGCCGGATATCTTCCAGATACTTCGTGTAGAAGGCGGCCATATCGAAATTAAGGATCGCTTCTTCAGCGGAAAGGTGGGCATCGCCCAGCCAGCCGTGCCTTTCATCCCTCTGGGGGCAGTCCGTGGGAATGCTCATTAGGTTGGAAAGCTGGCTCCAGACTGCGTTCGTATGGATCCTGTTGAGCAGGACATTGGAGCAGGTGAAGTTGCCGGTCTTCTCCACGTCGCTGTGGACGAAACATCCCTCTATTCTGTCTGGTGTGAGCTCTCCGGGATAGCCCGCAATTTCGACATAGCGGAACCCGTGATAGGTGAAACGCGGTTCGTAAACCTCGTCTCCATCGCCTTTAAGGATAAACAGGTCAGTGGCCTCAGCATTCTGGTTGGGGAGAACGTTGAGCGTTCCGCCCGGATGGAGGAGCTCGGCATGCCTGAGCTTGATTTCTGTTCCCCGGGGCCCCTGAGCCCAGAGTCTAACCCAGCCCGAAAAGTTTTGCCCGAAATCACAAATAACGACGCCCGGGACGGGGATCGCCAGACGCACCGGGTTAAGAGTCTGGGTGACGCGGATTGGAGGCAGAAGCTGCGCAGACAACGTTGTTCCCTTGGCCGCCACGGCATTTTCCCATGCTGAATCGTCGAACGTGGGCTCATCCCAGCCCGGTTGCTCGAACCTGGCGTCATAGCGCTCGCCAAGATAGATGCCGTTCTCCAGGAGAGGCCCGGACGATGTCTTCCAAGTTTCGTCCGAGATGACCCGCTCAAATACCTCATTCTCGAGTTCAAGTTCGATCTGAACGATCAGCCGGGGCTCGTCATAGCCGTAATTTTTGATCTGGCGTCCGTTCCCGAGGATCACGGCCACGGCATTTTTTTCTTTGATGAGGTCCGTGACATCGTATACGGAATAGAGGGCGATCTTTTTATAATCAGTTTGTGCAGGATCAAGCACATGATCCCCCACCTTTCGTCCGTTGAGGCGAAGCTCATAGTAGCCGAGTCCACAGACATATGCTCTGGCCTTTTTGACGATGGCGCTGGCCGCGAATTCTTTGCGCAAATAAACGGCCAGGCTTTGGACGGATTCCCCCGAATAGTCGCCCAAGAACTCTTGTCCCTTGGACTGGAATTGAGGCGGCTCTTTCCCGCTGATCCATTTGGCCTTCCAGTCCTTGTCTTGAAGAAGGCCCATCTCGAAGAAGCCGATGTCGCTCCACGGGCTGATGCTTTCCCATTTGTCCCACCACCTCACCCGCCAGAAATATCTTTTTCCGCTCCTCAACGGCAGGCCGCTGTGACGGACTCCGGTCGTCTGTTCAGAATCAACCCGACCGCTGTCCCAGTGATCCCCGGTTTCTTTTTCGCTGAAATCTCTTTCCGAAGAGACGATGACTTGATAAGCCATCTGCTTCGCGCCCCGCTTCGGGTGCTCCAGAACCCAGGAAAACCGGGGAGAGTCAGAGACAATCCCTAAAGGATTGGTCAGGTATTCGCATCTCAGATGTTTGGCCGGGAGAGGATTCAGGTTCATTTTCTTAGCGCCTTTTCAGCCGGTTGATTTTAATCTTTTTTTTCCGCGCTCGTCAATTCAGCTTTTTCTTTTGCTCAGGATTTTTTTCTCGTAGTGTTCGATGTCTTTGAGCCATTGGACATCCGGGGGGACATCCTGGCTGATGCAATAATGATCCCAGACCGTCCCAAATGGAAGCGTTTTGACATCCTCGAGCAGGGCCAGGCGTCCAAAATAATCACCGTTGTTTTCGAGCTCTCGAAGCCTCTTCTCGGGCTGGAGAAGGGCCAGCAGGAACGCCTTGAGGGTTGCTCTAGCTCCGATCACCCAGGCGCCCAGGCGGTTGATGGAGGCATCAAAAAAGTCAAGGGCGATATGGACCCTGGGAAGAGCCCGGCAGCGGACGATTTCCTCGGCCACGCTTCTCAGCTCGTCGTCCAGGATGACGACGTGGTCGGAATCCCAGCGGACCGGACGGCTCAGGTGGAGGAGCATTTCCTTGAAGAATTGGAGGATGGCCGAAACCTTGTCCGAAACGGATTCCGTTGGATGAAAGTGTCCCAAATCCAGGCAAATCATTTTTCTATTGGCCAGGGCATAGCCGAGATAAAATTCGTGGGAGCCGACGACAAACGATTCACTGCCGATTCCGAAGAGCTTGCCTTCCAGGGAATCTTTCATCATATACGAGCTGTACTCCGCCTTGAAGATTTCGCCGAGTGATTCTTTAAGCAGGAGGCGGTGAGACCAGCGGTCCAGCGGAATATCTTTGGAGCCGTCGGGAATCCAAAGATTATGCAGGCTGGCCGCTTTAAGCTCTCGGCCGAAGAAAGCTGCGATCTTGCGGCAGCGCTTGACGTGCTCGACCCAGAACTCTCGGGTATGTTTGTCTTTGCTGCTTAGAGTGTACCCTGAAGCGGCCAGGGGATGGGAAAAGCAGGTGGCATTGAAATCCAGTTTCAATTTTTCCTGCTTGGCCCAGGCCAGCCAATTCTTGAAATGGACTGGTTCGATCTCATCCCTTTCGATACGCTTTGCGCCGAACTCGCCATAGATCGCATGAAGGTTGAGGCGGTGTTTCCCGGGAATCAAGGAAAAGGCTTTCTCGAGGTCCATCCGGAGTTCCTCTGCCGTTCTGGCTCTGCCGGGAAAATTCCCGGTGGCTTGAATCCCTCCCGAAGGCAGCGGCTTCTCTGTCTTCTCGAACCCTCGGATGTCATCACCCTGCCAGCAGGGAAGGGAGAGAGACAGAGACTCCAGGGTTTTGAGCGCCGCTTCTGTATCTACACCGAGCCCGGCATACCGGTCTTTGGAAACAGCATAGGTTTTTTCTATGGCCGAAGAATGCATCCTCCTTCCTCCTTTTTCCCAAATTTAAACTATGTTGAGGAACCGCTCATAGGCCGCGTCCCATTCTTTGAAGCCCCGCGGCTCATAGCTTTTCAACGGGACTGAATTCCGGATCGTTTTTCGGATCTCGGCGAGCGATTTCACATATCCAAAGGCCAGGGCCTGAACCATGATGTTGCCGATAGCGGTTGCCTCGACCGGACCAGCGACAACGGGAAGGCCGATGGCATCAGCGGTCCATTGGCAGAGGAGCTGGTTTTGAGACCCCCCGCCGATGATATGAATTTCCTCGATGGGAGTGTCCAGTAGCCCGCGAAGCTCGTTTAAGGTGAAGCGGTACTTCAAAGCCAGACTCTCGAGGATGCAGCGCGATACCTCTGAAATTGTCCTCGGAACGGTTTGCTTGGTCTTTTGACAGAATCGGCGGATCGCCGCAGGCATGCTAAGAGGACTCAGGAAATCGGGCCAGTCCGGGTCGATGAAGGCCTTGAACGGCGGCGCTTCTTCAGCCAGGCGTGCAAGCTCTCCATAAGTCACGTCTTTTTTTGGGGCCCATTCTTTGCGGCATTGGTGGAGCAGCCAAAGCCCCGTGATGTTCTTTAGAAAACGGGTCGTTCCTTCGACGCCGCCTTCATTGGTGAAATTAGATTTTAGGGCTTTTTCAGTGATGATCGGCTGAGCCGCTTCTCTTCCTAAAAGCGACCACGTGCCGGAGCTGATATAAGCCCAGTTCTTCCCGGACGCAGGGACGGCTGCGACTGCGGCGGCCGTGTCATGGCTGGCCGTGGCGACGACAGAAGTCCCGGCAAGCCCGGTTTCCCGTGCAACCTCCCGGTTCAGTTCTCCAGCTACGGCCCCGGGGGACAAGACATCCTGCATTAAAGCGAGCGGAATTTCCAGGGCGACGAAAAGCTCTTTTTTCCAAGTTCTCCGGCGGGGATCAAGAAGTTGTGAGGTCGTGGCGATCGTGAATTCATTTTTCTTTTTGCCTGTCAGCAGATAAGTGAAAAGGTCGGGCATAAAAAGCAGGCCGGCGGCCTTTTGAAGAAGGGGAGATCTTTCCCTGACCATAGAATACAGCTGGAAAAGCGTGTTGAAGGGCATGAACTGGATGCCGGTCCATTGATAAATCCTCTCCCTAGGAACCCGCTTGAAAAATTCTTCCATGACCCCTTTTGTCCGGATGTCTCTGTAAGCAAAAGGCAGGCCGAGAACGCTCCCATCCCCGGCCAGAAGCCCGAAGTCCACTCCCCAGGCATCCACGGCGAGACTCTCTGGACGGACCGAAGCCACCTTGAAGCAGGTCTTCATCCCTTTCTTGACTTCCTCGAAGAGCTTGGCGATATTCCAATGCAGGTGCCCGCGGACCCGGACCGGGCCGTTGGGAAACCGGTTGAGCTCGCGGGCGATGATCCGACCCCGCTCGAGCGTCCCCAGGATCGTCCTTCCGCTTTCGGCTCCAAGGTCAAACGCCAGGAAATGATGAGCCTTCATCGGCCTCCTTCGTCTGGTCTCGTCCTTTTTACTTATATATAACCATCATGCCCAGATTTCAAGGAGGAACTATCCTCGTTTTCGTAATCGTTTTAGTTTGGAATATGGTCCTGTCACGGCTTACCCCCCAGCCGTGCCACCCTCCCAAGATCATCGCCCCAGTCACGAAATAAGAAAGAGTATCTTTAAATGAGGTGGCTTTGAAAAGTTAAGGGAAATATTTTAAGATGATGACGGTACACAGGAACATGGAATTCGAAGACAGGCTGAAGCTTCTCAAAAAAGAGCGCTCCTCCCGCAAAAGGCCGGATTCAGTCAACAAGACTTGGCAGCAGATCGACCGGGATTCGGGGCTTTCGACCAAAGAAAAATTGGAGAAGTTGATCACCCTGACCAAAACAGGGACCAAAAAGAAGGAGAAAGCTGAGCCTCTCGAGCCGCAGACACGAAAATCACTGCAGGTGTTTGAGGATCATTTTTCGCCCCAATCGAGATACGGAAAGATATCCTTGGCCTCAGGCCTCAAACTCAGGAGCGAAGTTCTTTCGCTCCTGAGCCGCGACCGGAGTTTTGACGACCGCGACCTTTCCAGCGCGCTTTTTCTCGACCTCGAAACGACCGGACTTTCCGGCGGCGTCGGGGTTGTGCCTTTTCTCGTCGGGCTGGGCTTTTACAGGGATGAGAAGTTTCATGTCCTTCAGTTTTTTCTCGGGGATCTTGCCGAAGAGGAACGCCTGATCGAAGAGCTAAGCCAATTCTTCGACCAGATGGATTTCCGGTCCATTGTCAGTTTCAACGGAAAAGGCTTCGACCTGCCGCTTCTCGAGACAAGATTTATTCTTTACGGCCGGCCGTTGGTCCTCAGCGGTCTTCCTCACCTCGACTTTCTTTTTTCGGCGCGAAGCCTCTGGAGCCACAAACAGGAAAGCTGCCGGCTTTATCACCTGGCCCGGGAAATCCTCGAGGCTGAGCGGGACGAGGACATCCCTTCGGCGGAAATTCCGACCCGCTATTTCCAGTACCTGAGGTCGGGGGATTTCTCGCTGATGGAGCCCGTCCTTTATCATAATAGGGAGGATATCCTTTCTTTGCTCGGCGTCGTTATCATGGGCGGAAGAATTTTTGCCGAAGATAAAGAGGAACGCTTGGAAGAATTCGCCGACGCTATGGACTTGTTTGGCGCAGCCAAGGTGCTAGAGAAAACAGGGGAACTCGACAGGTCCGCCAGTTTTATCCGTAAGGCGCTGGAGGGCAGGCTCTCCGAGGAAGTCGCTCTCCTGGCGAAAAAGAAGCTGGCTTACTATTTCAAAAAGAACCAGGAATGGGACAAGGCCGTCAGCCTCTGGCAGGGGATGACGCCCCAGAATCAGCTCTTCTGCTTCCGGGAGCTGGCGATGTATTACGAACACAGGGAAAAAGATTATCTAAAAGCCCGGGGAATCGCGGAGGAGGGATTGGCCCTGGCCATAGGTATCTCCCGGAACTACGAGGTGGATTTCGCCCATCGGGTCGAGAGGCTCAGGGCCAGAATCAACCGGCTGAAAAAACCCGCCAAGTGATGAGACCAGACGCCATGAAAGTGAGAACACGCTGCGATGGACGCCATTCGTGTCGAAAATCTGACCCGGCAATTTAGCGGTTTTACCGCAGTTGACCGAATCTCCTTCACGGTCCAAACGGGAGAGCTCTTCGGGCTCCTCGGTCCCAATGGAGCCGGCAAGACCACAACAATCAACATGCTGGCCACTCTGCTTAAACCCACTTCAGGCTCTGCGGAAGTAGCGGGATATAACGTCTCCCTTTACAGAGACAACGTCAGAAGGAGTATCGGCGTTGTTTTCCAGGACCCGGCACTTGACACAAAACTCACGGGCAAGGAGAACCTTGAGTTCCATGCCATGATGTACGGCCTGTCTCGTCATGAGCGAAAGAGCAGGTTAGCGGAGGTCCTCCGCCTCGTCGAGCTCGAAGAAAAAGCCGATGTCCTCGTAGAAAAATATTCCGGAGGGATGAAGAGAAGGATTGAGATCGCCCGCGGCCTGATTCACTGGCCGAAGGTTTTGTTCCTCGATGAACCGACCCTTGGGCTAGACGCCCAGACCAGACGCCGCATCTGGGACTACATCAAAAAACTGAACAAAGACAAGGGAGTAACGATCATCCTGACAACGCATTACATGGAAGAGGCCGACTATCTCTGCGACCGCGTTGCCATTATGGATTTCGGAAAGTTCGTCGCGCTCGACACCCCCTCCCAGCTTAAGGATATTTTGGGCGGAGACGTCGTCTCCATGGAGGTCGAGGGCGATACGGCGGCGCTGCTTAAACAGCTCAAAACATTGGCTTGGATCAAGATGATTAAGAGCCACGACGGATTCTTGAGCCTGACCATGGAAAAAGGGGAGAGGCGCATCCCCGAGCTCATCACTGAGGCTCACCAAGCCGGGGTTTCAGTGACGTGCGTTCATCTGCGCAAGCCAAGCCTCGAGGATGTTTTTCTGCATTTTACCGGGAGGACGATCAGGGAAGACTTGGCTGGTCAGAATGGGCGCCACAGGAGTGCGATGCCCGGCCATGGAAGGGGACGATGATCGTCAATACAACTGCCGTCTACGTGTTATGGCTGAGAGAGATGAAGAGGTTTTCGAGAGCGAAGTCTCGCGTTATCGGCGCCCTGGCCATGCCCCTATTCTTTTTGGTCTTTTTGGGGCTGGGTTTCAACAGGATGGCTGTTCCGGGAATGACCGGTGACCGCACATATATCCGCTTCCTGGTCCCGGGCATCATTGGCATGGGGCTTCTTTTTTCCTCCACATTCGGCGGGCTTTCCGTCCTTTGGGACAGGGAGTTCGGGTTCCTCAAAGAGATCATGGTCGCGCCGGTGAACCGATTTTCCATCGTGGTGGGCCGAGTCGCTGGCGGCACGACGACCGGCCTAATTCAAGGTGTCATGATCCTCGGCATATCGTTTATCCTGGGTTTTAAGATATCGGGCCCCGCTTCGCTCTTCCTGGCCATCCTGATGATGATCCTCATCGCTACGACCTTTCTTGGCTTGGGGCTCATTTTTGCCTCCCTGTTGAAAGATATGCAGGGGTTTTCTATCATCATGAACTTTGTTATCTTTCCGCTTTTTTTCCTTTCCGGGGCCCTTTACCCCCTGGATAATTTTCCCTTGTGGCTAAAATATCTCTCTTTTTTAGACCCCTTGACCTTCGGCGTCGACGGGTTAAGGGGAATCCTGCTGGGCGCCTCCTCGTTTGCTGTATGGCTCGATTTCATACTGATGGTTTTTTTCTCGGGCGTGATGCTTTTTCTCGGGGCGTATTTCTTCGAGAAAAGCGAGAGTATCTAGGCTGGGGCCAGAGGCCTTGAATCCCCTTCCGTTCGCAACCTTATAAGGTCCAGGCGTCAGCGAACACAAAGGCAAGGACGGCCATCGCAATGGCGCCTTTGGTGCTGACGCAGATACCGGGTATCTTGCGGAGGCCTGGCTGATACCTCATGAGGCCTGTGTGCGGAAAGTCATTTTCGCCAAAACTCAAGGAGCGGACCAATGCAGCCAGACCTCCTACCTTGGCTGCTTCGACAGCGCCACTCACTCTTTGGTCAGCTGCGTCTCCATAAGCCTGAAAGGTATCGATTTGAGTCGGGTCCATGGCGCGGTTAAAGAAGATGATTTTGCCCCTGGCATTCTGGCCTAGGTTTCGAAGCTCATCAAACGTTTTGACTTCCAGCACCTGAGCCGAAATCCCTTTTTCTGGAGTGATCACACTTCCTCCTAGAGCACAGATGGAAAGGGGGATCCTCCCGAGCTTTGAAGATTCAATCCAGCCATCTTCCCGGGGACCGCGAACCCATCGGCCGACCAAGGTCGGCTCCAGATGGACATCTGCTAGCCCGAGGGCTAGCATCTCTCGCCGCATGACCTCCACGGCAGCCGCAGCCTGCGTTGAGCCTGTCAGCCGGCCGCCAATCCCGGTCAATTTTTGAAGAACCGAGTAAGCATAGCTGTCTTCCAATCCCTTTCTAGCGATTTTTTCGGCTTGGTCCAGATATGGAGGCTTTTCCGTCTGGCCGAAGGCGAGAGAGAGAACACCAATAAAACAGAGCTGAAGCATGCAGCAAAAAGAACGTAAAGAGGCGCCTTTTTTCGTCATGAAGGCTCACCATTATGCCAGAGAAACAGCCCATTTTTGAATTTCTTGAGGCCCTTTCCGTGGCATCCTGAAAATCGGGGGAACGCATGCAAGAAGATGAGCCAAATCTTAGACTAGCCTTTAGAGGTGAGATGGGACAGGAAAAAAGGGGAGAAGTTGGCGGGAAATTTCCTCGCCTGATTCATCTTAAGAGGGGATTGCTGAAACAGGGGTGAAAAAACAAGAATAAAGCAGGTTAAAATTCTCAATAAAGAGAGCTAAATTATGGCCAAGACCCTGGGCGGCTTGTATCAAATGAGCGGATCTATTAGAATGGCCAAAAATCCGCCTTTTTCTCGGCATTTTCCGAGAAAAGAAAAGAGCGGGGCAGACGGTCACAATGCCGGTCTTTGAATTGAGTGAGAAAATGAAAAGACAAAAACTGAATCAAAAAGGCTTCACTCTTATCGAGGTTCTCGTTGTCGTCGCCATCATCGGGATCCTCTTGGTTATGGCTTATCCGAACATCATGAGTTCGCTGGAGACCAGGGGCCTGGAGAACAAGGCCAGGGAAATCCTAACGACGCTTCAGCAAGCCAAATTTCAGGCGGTCAAGTTCAAGATGAACTATCGCGTCCGGTTCGACGATTCCACAGGACCTTGGATTTATTACATTGAACATGAAACCGTCCCCGGGACATGGGTTGAGGTTCCGGGGTCCTATCGAAGATTCATCCCCTCAAAATACACCGTCACGGTGAATTTTGCTAACGAAGAGGTCGCTTTTACCCCCCTTGGGATTGTGCATTATTACCAAGACTGTTTCGAGCAAAATCTCGCTGTCTCCCTGCAGAATATTTCCCTCCAGAGTCCGAATTTGCAGCGGCAGGGCCAGCCGAGCACAAGGACCATCAATGTTTTTGCCGGGGGGTCCGTCCAGTATGTCAAGTCGACATAGAGCCCCGGGATGATGAGGAACAACATGAAACAAAGAAAAATCAAACAAATAAAAAAAGCGGGATTTACACTCATCGAAGCTGTCGTGGGGATCGCCCTTGTAGCCATTGCCGTGCTTGGCCTGGCCGAGATGTTCATGCTGAGCGTCATGAACAATATGCGCTCCGACCGCATAACCAACGCCTCATTCCTGGCCCAGCAGCAGGTCGACGTTCTGCGGAATCTGACCGCTGATGAACTGACTCTTTTCGAATCCGCCAACGGAATAGACCTCAACGGCGACGGGACCATGGATATCGTCAAGGATGAACTTCTCGACCTCAATGGTGACGGAGTGAACGACTACAGGAGACTGACAGAGTTCCAAAGTCTTTCCGGGACGTCCTGGGAACTCGAAGTCCTGATCTTTACAGCCGAACAATTCGGCAGAAGCGCGACCGAACTTCTCCTGAATCCGCAGAATTTCAGGGTCAAGGCGAGGGTTAACACGGTCATTAGCCGATGATTTTTTATGGGGAAAAAATGAGCAACAGATTTTTAAGCAAAATCAAGGGGCAAATAAGACGTGCAATGAGGCCGGGGTTCACTCTTGTGGAACTGTTGGTAGGGAGCACGGTGATGCTGGTCGTCATCGTGGCCACTCTATCCCTTTATATGACGAGCAACAAGGTGGCTGTGGACCAAAACATGTACGCCGAGCTGCAGCAAGACGTCCGCTCGGCCATGTATTTTGTCACCAGGGATCTGCGGATGGCCGGAGTCGGGCTGCCGGCCGAATTTAGCGGGTATTATCTCGAAGGAACGGACAATGAGGACCAGGGCGCCGGCGCTTCGGTGAATCCAGACCGTATAATGTTCTTGGGAAACATTGAGGACCCGCTCTCGCTGCAAATTCAAGATTACAATGGCTCATCCATCAATCTGTCTGTTGATGATTACAGCTTCGAGCAGTATCAATACAGTGACGAATACTATGAAAACAAAATGGTCCTGGTCTTGCCCAATCCCAGTTCAGGGTGCATGGCAGGCCAGGTCAGACAGGTCACCCATGTGACTCACAGCTCCGGTGGGACTAACGAAAAACTGAATTTTTCTCCCGGCCTGGCTCCGGGAGTCAACCCTCCCGGAGGCCTGTCCGGCACATGTGGGAGCTCCAATGATTATACCGGCGGGTTGGTAACCTTTATCAATGTTACGGAATATTGGCTGGACGTGACCGGGAATTACCCCGGTTTGACGGCGGGACAGGACGGTTATATCGGCAACGGCCAGGGGTCAATTTTCTATATGACGATGAACGCCAAACACTTCCCCCTGGCGCAAAACGTCGAGAACCTGCAGTTCGAATATAACGGAGACATGGATAATAACGGGCAGCTGGATGGTTTTTTGCCCTGGCAGGACACCTGGACTCTCGACCAAATCAGCAGCGTCCGTCAGGTCAGAATTCTTGTCCTCGGAAGAACCCTCCGCCCGTTCGTCAGCGTGTCCGGGAGGGCTCCGGGCAATCTTTATCTCTATCAAAGACCAGTCCTTTCCAATGACCCTAACGGCCTGGGCCAGTCCGACCGGCACAAGAGATTCCTTCTCGAATCCACATCCAATGTCAGGAATTTGTCTTTGAACGTCTATAACACGGGCACACGGTGATGAGGCCTAAAATGAAATACGACGACAGCCGCAAAGACCGGGGTTCGGGATTGATCATTCTTGTCATCGTGACGGCATTTTTGCTGGCCGTGGGCCTGCTCTTGCTTTATGTGACGGGAGCAGGTCCGCAGGTCGCCGGGAATCTTCGGCTCCAAGAGCAGGCGTTTAACGCCGCCGAAGCCGGGTTTGACAATGCCTGGAGCGCGCTCGAAGGCTACTTTATCGCCTCCGGTTGGGAGAATTTTGACGGGCACTACGTCACCCTGCCCACTGGGATCGACCTCCCTGCCGATGATAACTATTTTCGGAAGAAGACGGACCAGGAAATCCTCACCATGCTGGATTCAGGCGGCGACGGCACTGCCGACGATCCCAATGTCATATTCTTTAAGATTCCCTATGTCCTGAACCCAAGCGGAGGATTGGATACCCGCTATGCTTATACAGCTTTTCTGGTCGACGATGAAGCCGGCGGAGGGACGCCAGACGCCTACGACGCCCTCCTGATTTGTATCGGGACAGTCCAGGTCCAGGGGCGGATCATCGCGTCGTCCAGGCTCGAGATCGGGTTGGCGACTCAATTGCCCGGGGGTCCGTAAACAAAATACGTGAATAAAACAAAGGAAAAGGAAGAGGAGAAGGAAAAATGAATAAAATGAGAAAAACGGCGGGGCTGTTTTTTCCGATCCTGGTCATCGGCGCATTTTTCGCCCTGAAATTCTGGGCCCAGGAAACCTGCGTCGAATATCCCTTGGTGTTTAGGGAAACGTTCGACACGACGGACTATCGAGACGATGTGAATTCCTCTGTGGACAAGTGGGGGCTGGGATATGTCATCCTCAATAAAACCGGTGAAGAATTCGCCATCAGCAATCCAAACTATATCCCCATCTGGATCAATACGGTCACGGCCAACGATTTTGACCTCGATGGCTGGACCGACCTCGTCGGCTCAAGCTCCAGTTACAACAATGTCCTTGCCTTTGTAAGAAATATGGGAAAAGAAGGTCAGATCGGGACCTTCACCATCACCCAATGGATCGCTGGCACGGGCTCTGGCGGTACTCCCACTAGAGGGTACAATGGGGAGCCCATTGATACGAGCGGGCACTGCGGCCTGACTTCCGGGGATTATGACGGGGACGGCGATTTCGATTTTCTCTTTATCGTGTCCAGCGATAATCCTCCGAATTTTACTATTAAAAGAATTTGGCTCTATCGGAACAATTTAAAAGAGACTGGAACTCTGTCCTTCACCCAGATCAACAAAACAAGCGCCTGGACGGCGACCATCAAAGGGATTGCCTGGTCGGCAACCATGATGCAGTCGGTCGACCTGAATAATGATGGAGCCTTAGACATTATCATGGGCAACAGAGCCGGGGAAGTCATCAGGATCAACAACAATAACCGAACTCGAGCGCTTGATCGCAGTAACAAATTCACCTTGAGCGTCCTTTTGACGAGCGCCAGGACGGGCTGGGGGACACGAGGCGTGAGCACCGTCTCTATCGCTGATTTTGATAAGGACAACGACCTGGACATGATCTTGGGAAGCGTGAGTTATTCGACTTTGCAGTATTGGAAGAATGACGGGACGGGAAATTTCGGCACAAGTCCCTTCAAAACTTATACAGACCCCTCGAAAAATCCGCATGATGCTTACTATGATGGGGCAGCCACTGCTTCTATTGCTTATGATTTTAACAGAGACGGGTGGCAGGACCTGATCATCGGCACGGACGATTGGAACTATGACACGGACTCCATACAAGATAACTATGGCGGAACAGGAATAGGGGGACAGTGTTATTATTTTAAGAATAACGGAAAAGGGGACTTCATCCAAAAGCTGCTCTTTGACGGGCAGCTTGCGACTCCCACGGTCTGGGACTTCGACCTGGGAGTCAATTGGGACTACAACAACGACGGACTCATGGATTTCCTGATTGCCGACGGAAACCACTCCGAAAAATACTATCTATTTATCAATGGCATGGCTGATGTTTATAACCTCTTTGGACTTGCCCAATCGATCAACATTACTCCTTCCCTTGATCCGAACCTCTATGCCATCACTAAGGTGAAAATCAAAAATTTAGACCAGAGTGTTATCGGGGGATCCAGCGCCGGGCTGGAAGTGACTTATTATGTTTCCAACAATGACGGGAAAGACTGGGAATTTTATGCCAGGTTTCCTGCCGGCGAGATCAGAACGTACGCCGAACTGCCTTGGCATACTTTCGTGAACTACGGCAGCAAACTCAGATGGAAAGCCGAGTTGACAGCCACAGACGACAACATTCCTGAATTTCCCAATTCCTCCTATGAAACTCCCAAGATCGACAACATTGAATTCGACATCATCTATGTGGATAGAAGGGAATACTCAAGGACATCCGTGGCGGCTACGATCGTGGATGATAGTGGCCAAAGGGTCGAGCTCATTATCGGCGGAACATTCTATTTTCCGGGCTGGCAGGGTCATCTTTTCGCCTATGACGTCTCCGCTATGACCCCGGTCAACTCGACCTACTCCGAGCTCAGGACGCTGAGCCGGTCCGATTTGTCTTCACCGACGGGAAGGGAGATCGTTGCGTCGGGCGTAACGATCCGTTGGGATGCGGGTAGCCTTCTTAACAGCCGCACCCCTGAAAGCCGGGTCATCTATACGGCTATTCCTGACGCCGGAGGCACACTCAACCGGATGGACTTCACCGCCGCAAATGTCGGCGCCTTGGAAACCTACCTGGATGATTTCCAGGACGATAATGTCGGGCTCATCGGTTTTGTCCGGGGAACGGACCGCGACTGGAAGCTGGGGGATATCAACCATTCGAACCCCGTCGTCGTCGGCGCTCCAAACGGGGATGCCCTGCAGATGGGGCTGGGGTACGACGCCTTCAAAACCGCTCTCGCGGACAGGAGAAAGGTTCTTTATGTCGGGGCTAACGACGGCATGCTCCATTGTTTTGATGTTCTGACGGGAGAGGAGCTGTGGGGATTCATCCCCTATAACCTCCTGCCCAAGCTCAAGAACATGTGGGCCGTTGATCAGACCACTCTAGGGGAGAGGTATTTTTATCGAGACGTTTACGTGGACGGAAGCCCGGCTGTCGGAGACGTCCTTATTGACGGCGAATGGAAGACGATCCTTGTCTGCGGCCAGGGTCCGGGAAAAGGAAGCGTCATCGGCCAGGGAGAAGGAATCAATTACTACTTTGCCCTGGATGTCACGAACCCGGCCAATCCCATTCCTCTTTGGGAATTGACCCATGCGACCATGGGCGAAACGTGGTCTGTTCCCGCCATTGCCAAGGTCACCAAGGACGGCATGGAAACCTGGGTTGCTTTTGTCGGGTCAGGCTATGATAACAGCGACGATAATGTCCTTGGAAACGTCTTATATGCCATCGACCTTGAGGGAGGAAGCATCTTCTGGACTTTCACCGCTGACGAAGTCGACACATCAGCCGTCCTTCCTAACATTCAAAATACGATGCCGGGCTCTCCGGCCGTTGTCGATGTCGACCGAAACGGGTTCGCCGACCGTGTCTATATTGGAGACCTGGATGGCAGAATGTGGCGAATAGATGTGAGCCTCGGTTTTGAGGACGAGAACTCTTGGGAAACTGAGAGTGTTTACACGGACCCGGCCAATTATCCGATCATCACCAAGCCCGCCGTCTGGAAGAATCCCAATGTCCAAACAGCCGACCCGCGCATCTATTTTGGGACAGGAGGTGACGACAGGGCCCCCAGCTTGGCCACGTATTCTTTTATCGCCCTAGTCGATACGGGTACAGGCGCAAACATAGAATGGTACCTTGGCAATGAGTCCGGGACGGCCCGGCCGGCGGAGAAGAAAATCGGCGACCTGGCAGTTGGAGAAAAGGTCTGGGCTGACCCGAAAATCGAAGACTATATTGTCTATTTCAGCACCCTGACAGGAAGCATCGAGAGTGTTGACGCCTGCGCCAACCTGGCTGGATTAGGAAAACTTTATGCCCGGTTCGTCATTTCAGTGGCCGGGACACCCGTCGGCGGAACGGCTTTCAAAACAGCGTCGGGCGCCATGGAAAGCCTCGACCTGGCGATCAAAACCCGGTCCGCTGTAACTCTTGGAGAACAGGAAACGACGACGACCGGAGTCAAAAAGAGGGACGTCTATATCCAGGAATACAACTCGACAATCCAAAGGCTCGAACAGTTGACCGGAGGAGTCCTGAAGGTCAAATCCTGGCGAGAAGTGTACAAGATCTACAAGGAGCAATAGAGGCGATTTTTCAGGGCATATCATCGACACGGTGACATGCCCTTTCTATTTTCCTTCCCGGTTTTGATCATCATTTGACAGAATTGACGCAACGCAGATATATTACAGGCACCATTTTATAGCTGCCATGGGTTTCTGGGAAAGTGTTTTCTTGGGCCTGGTCGAAGGGTTGACCGAATTCCTCCCCGTCTCCTCGACTTTTCATCTCATTTTCGCTTCTAGGCTGGTCGGAGTTGCGGAGACGGATTTCCTCAAGCTTTTCGAAGTCTTCATTCAGAGCGGAGCAATCCTCGCTGTGGTGATTCTTTACTGGAAAAGGATCAAAAGGGACCGGGCCCTGGTCACAAAGACACTTATTGCTTTCATCCCTGCGGCCATTCTCGGCGTTCTCGCCTACAGGACGATCAAGGACGTGTTTTTCGAATCCTACGCTTGGATGATAGGGATTTTTGTCCTGGTCGGCATCCTTTTTCTTATCTTTGAAACCCTAGTCAAAAAAGGCCAGATCCAACCCCGAAAGCCGTTATCCGAGCTAACCTATCGGAGCGCCATACTGATCGGGCTGGCCCAATGCCTGGCCTTCCTGCCAGGAGTTTCCCGGGCCGGCGCGGTGATACTGGCCATGATGGTACTGGGTTACCGGAGGGATGATTCGGCCGCTTTTTCGTTCCTTTTGGCCATTCCCACGATCCTTGCCGCGGGCGCCTATGACCTCTATAAAACAAGGCACGTGCTTTTGGCCTCCGGGCCCCAGGCATGGGCGCTTCTTGTCGGATTCATTGTGGCCTTTGCGGTCGCCTATTTTGCCGTGAAATGGTTCGTCCGCTACCTGCAGAACCATACTCTGAACCTCTTTGGGATCTACCGGTTGGCGGCGGGCTCGCTTTTAGTCCTTCTCCTCCTTCTGGGATAAGGAATTTTGTCATCACTGCGGTGATTCTCCCCATTAGAATGGATATCTGACTGAACCCGGCCGGTCAGGCCAAGCCCAGCAAGGGCAGAAGAAGCCGGAGCGCCAGCCAGATTACTATTCCCCCAGAAAGACTGAGAAGGACTCCACCCCTGATCATCTTAGTGATGGGGACAAGGCCGGAGCCATAGACGATCGCGTTGGGCGGAGTCGAAACCGGCAGCATAAAAGCCCAGCTGCAGCCCAAGGTTGTCCCGATGGCGGGCGGGATGGGATTGATTCCGGAAGCCTGAGCAAGAGAAATGACAATGGGAACCAGCATAGTGGCTGCGGCGGTGTTTGAGGTTGTCTCGGTCACCAAGATTGCCAGGTAGATTCCGGCCAAGGTCAACGTCCACAGAGAAGTGGCCCCAAAGAGGTTCAGGATGCCGTTTCCCAGGGCTTTGGCCAGCTCGGTCTGGAACATGAGATTGCCGAGCGAAAGTCCTCCCCCGAAGAGGAGCAGGGTGCCCCAGTCAATCTCAACGGCCTGCTTCCAGGACAGGGTGAAGGTCCTCTTTTTCCAGTCGACGGGGAGGAGGAAGAGAAGGGCCGCAGCGATAAGCGCGGCTCCAGCCTCGGGCATCCTGGTGTTGTAAATTTTGGCAAGAGTGGAATCTTTTCCCATGAAAACAACCAGGAAACCGGGCAAAACCCACAAAACAACCGCGGCGGAAAAGGCTATGAAGGCGTTTTTTTCTCCCCGCTTCCAGCGGCCCAATTTGATCAGTTTGTCTTTGATAAAATCTTGGCAGCCCTCGAGCCTAGCAATGTCGGGCTTGTGCAATAGGAACAATAGGAAATAGGCCAAGAGATACATCAGCAGCATCGAGGGCACGGCAAACAGCATCCATTTGAAAAAGGGGATCTTGACGCCGGCAAAGCGCTCGATCATGGCGATTCCGATGAGGTTGGGAGGAGTTCCGACCGGAGTTCCGATCCCGCCGATCGATGAGGCGTATGCCGCCATTAGCATCAAGCCTGTCCCGAAGCGCAGATGTTGCGGGGACACAGGTTTGCCGGTTTTTTTGGAAATGATTTCAGCCATGGCGGAAACAATCCCGAGCCCGATGGGAAACAGCATGGCCGTGGTCGCCGTATTGCTGATCCACATTGAGATGAAAGCAGAGGTCGCCCCAAAAACAAAAAGGAGCCGTCCGGCGCTGTTCCCGACCCAGCGTCGGCACATCATACTATAGGCGAACCGCTTGTCCAGTCCGTGAGCTGTCATCGCCCGGGCAATCATAAAGCTGCCCATGAACAAGAAGATGACCGGGTCAGCAAAGGGCGCAAAAGCTGTTTTGGCGTCGGCGACCCCGAACAGAACGCAGAGGACGGTTCCAAGAACGGCCGTCGCTGGAAGAGGAATCGGCTCGGTAATCCACCAGGTGATAACCCAGCCGATGACCGCAGCGAGCACGTGTGCGTTTGCGCTCACATGGCGCAGCGGCAAAAAATACAGAATCAGGAAGAGGAGCGGCCCCAAGACCAGCCCGATTGTGCGCCTGTAATGTTCGAATCGTATTTCAGCCTCTGACAAGCTCTGGTTGAGTTCCGAAGATGATCCGAGTTCGCCGGCGCCGGAATTTTTCACTTCTCTGCCACTCTTTTCCGTCACGAAAACGCGGCCTCAAGGAGGGTTAAGGCATTGAATCGTAGCACAAGGGGCCTTCACTGACAAGCGCGAACAGGATCCGCCCCCAACCTAGGTTATGAATCGGGAAATATTTTGATATCCATAAAAATGAAGGTGCAATCTCTCGGCCGGGCTTTTTGACAAGAAAAATATGCTGTGCTAAAGTGGTCCTCCATTTTTGAACAGGAATTTATCTCTCCTGTTGTCTGGAGTCCGGAGGAGACCATGAATGTCCTGGTGATCCTGGCCGTTGCCGTAGCCGCGTTTGCCCTGGCCAGCCGGTTCTATTCCCGCTATATTGCCCGGACTCTCGGCGAGGACCCCAATCATCTCACTCCCGCCATTGCTTGCTCCGACGGCCGGGATTATGTTCCAACAAAATCCTACGTCGTCTTTGCCCATCATTTTGCCGCCATTGCCGGCGCTGGCCCCATCCTCGGTCCGACCATGGCCGCCCTCTACGGCTTCGTTCCGGCCTGGCTTTGGCTTGTTTTCGGAGCGATTTTCATCGGTGCCGTCCACGATTTTACCGCCCTCTTTGTCAGCATGCGCGAAGGCGGCAAGTCCATGGCCGAGGTGGCGCGCAAAACTCTGGGGCAATCCGGTTTCAACCTCTTCATCGGGTTCACCATCGTCATGATCGTTCTGGTCACATCATCCTTCCTGAGCGCCACGTCCATTTCACTGACGTCTCTCTGGCCCCTGAGCAAGCTGGGCGCCGTCGAGGGGCAGACGTTCCTCAAGACCGTCGTCAAGGACGGCGTCGTCCTGGGACGGATCGGCGGGATCGCCTCGATGTCAGTGATCGTCATTACCCTGAGCTCGCCATTTTTGGGCTGGCTGCTCTTCAAGAAAAAGATCAAGACCATTTTGGCTTATTTGATTGCTGCCACAATCTGCGTCTGCTCCGTCCTGTTCGGGATCGCGTTCCCGGTCACGCTGGCCCCGACGACCTGGATGGTCATCATATCCTTTTATGTCCTTTTTGAGGCGGGTATGCCGGTCTGGCTGATCCTCCAGCCGCGGGATTTTATCAATGTGCAAATCCTCTATGGCGGCATCGGCTTAATGATCGTCTCTCTCTTTGCCGGAGGATTCGGGGGTCTCTCTGTGACCATTCCCAGTTTCAACCTCAAGGAAGGCGTCGAGCATTTGGGGTTGATCTGGCCGATGATGTTCTGCACGATTGCCTGCGGTGCGATCTCTGGGTTCCATGCTTTGGTCGCCGGAGGCACAACGTGCAAGCAGCTTTCCCGGGAGACCGACGCGCGGCGTGTCGGCTACAACGCTATGCTCCTGGAGTCTATCCTGGCCGTGTGCGTGCTCCTGGCGGTCGGCGCGGCCATGAGCTTTGCCGACTACAAATCGGTCGTCTGGCCGTCAGACCCGGCCGTGAAATCGAACCCGATTCTCGGATTTTCGCTGGCAGCGGGCCATCTTTTTAATATCGCCCTCGGCATTCCCGTCGCTCTTGGCTCCGTCTTTGGGATTCTGCTTGTTGAGGGATTTGTCGTGACGACACTGGTCGCTGCCGTCAGGCTCAACCGCTATTTGTTCGAAGAACTCTGGACCATCCTGTTCAAGACCCCTCCCAAGCTCCTCAAAAACTATTGGTTCAATGCCGCCCTCTCCGTCTTATTGATGTGGATTCTGGCCTATTCCAACGCGTTCAGCTCCCTCTGGCCGATCTTCGGCACCGCCAATCAACTCCTGGCAGCGCTTGCGCTCCTGGCTGTATCGGGGTGGCTGCTTCTCAGGAAAAAGAAAAACTTTTTCACCCTGATTCCGGCGGTTTTCATGATCATAACGACGATCGCTTCGCTCCTGATCCTGCTGGCGAGTTATTACCGGGACAGAAATTATATTTTGATTGTCGCCGACCTACTGCTTCTGGTGCTTTCGGGGGGTGTGGTCTGGCTTGTTCTGAAAAAATTTTTCGGGCCCAGGGAGAGGCCTGCCGGTTCGCTGGCCTGATCCGCAGGGCATGGGAGTCCCAGGAACATGATCAAGAATTCAGATAAAGATGCGATGCCCCTGAAAGACATTCTGCTTGAGGCAATCAAAGGGATCAAAAGCGAAATATTGCTCTATGGGATTGTTGTCGCCGGGATGTTCATCGGCGCCGCTTCCCTGGGAATTGAGATCCTGAGAGAGTTGAAGTGGCCGCTCCTGATCATTTTCACCCTGGCCCTTTTGGCCTACTTTTTTTTCGGCGCCGTCCCACGGGCCAAAAAGCGGTTAAAAAGCCTACGCCGAGACACCGGATTGCCGAAATAGGACAAAAAGGAGATCCGCATGGGTCCAGTAGTCAGCCTGCATCTCATTGATTACGCGATTATCGGCGGATACATCCTGGTTATGGTCGTGGTGGGATATTCGCTCAAGAAGTACATGCGCACGGGCGAGGACTTCTTTCTTTCGGGAAGGTCGCTGCCCGGCTGGATAACCGGGCTGGCATTCCTTTCCGCCAATCTGGGAGCGCTCGAGGTCATCGGCATGGTCGCCAACTCGGCAAAGTATGGAATCATGACCGTGCACTTTTACTGGGTCGGCGCCATCCCGGCTATGATTTTTCTGGGCATCTTTATGATGCCCTTTTATTACGGCAGCCGGGTCAAGACCGTTCCGGAGTATCTGAAGCTCCGGTATAACGAAGCCACGCGAGGCCTGAACGCCATTTCTTTTGCCATCATGACCGTGCTCATGAGCGGGGTCAGCCTCTACGCCATGGCCCTCCTCTTCAAGCTGATGCTGGGCTGGTCGCTCACCGGAAGCATCCTTTTTGCCGCCGTCGTGGTCCTGCTTTATGTTTTTTGGGGCGGGCTTTCCTCCTCCATCTACAACGAGGTCATCCAGTTCTTCCTCATCTGGCTTGGCCTTCTCCCGCTTGTTTTTCTGGGTCTCAGGAACATCGGTGGCTTTGCCGGCCTGGCCCAGAAGCTTCCCGAGGCCTTCCTGCATTCCTGGAAGCATCTCGGAAGCGCCGCGCAAAATCCGTTGGGGATCGAATGGATGGGTGTCATCCTCGGGCTTGGGTTTGTCCTCTCGTTCGGCTATTGGACGACGGATTTCCTGGTTGTCCAGCGGGCCCTGGCCTCAAAGAGTCTTGCGGCCTCCCGCATGACGCCGATCATCGCCGCCTTTCCGAAGATGCTCGTCCCGATCATCGTGGTCATTCCCGGGCTGGTGGCAGTGGCTGTCCTGCCCGAATTCAGCCAGTCGGCCGCGCAGACCGGAGAATATAACTCGGCCTTGATTTTGCTGATGTCTCATTACCTGCCCAACGGCGTTCTCGGCCTGGCGATCACGGCTTTGTTGGCGAGCTTTATGTCCGGAATGGCAGGAAACGTCACCGCCTTCAACACGGTCTGGACCTACGATATTTATGGGACATACATCAAGAAGGGAAGGCCCGACAAGCACTATTTGAACGTTGGCAAGTACACCACCGTTGCCGGAGTCCTCATTAGTGTCGGGACAGCCTATATTGTCCAGTCTTTTCCCAATCTCATGGACTATATGCAGCTAATCTTTTCTTTCTTTAATGCGCCCCTGTTTGCGACGTTCCTGTTGGGCATGTTCTGGAGGGGAGCGACGCCCTGGGGCGGATTCTTCGGGCTGCTCTCCGGAATTGGCATTGCCGCCCTGCATTATGTTCTTTACAAGACCGGTGTCATTCATTACACGAGCGAGATGGGGGCCAATTTTTACCAGGCCTGGTGGGCTTGGCTGACGGATTTTGTCGTGACCATCGGAGTCAGCCTCTTCACCAAGAAGAAGGCCATAGCGGAACTCAGGGGCCTGGTCTATGGCCTCTCTCCAAAAGAAAAAGGCGCCATCAAATTTTATCTGCGGCCAGAGGTCTGGGGTTCGGTGGCGCTCATCGCCACTTTGGCCCTCAATTTCATCTTTTGGTGATTAATGGGGCTGAGATCGGGAGTATGAAATGGAAGAAAACAAGAAGGCGCATCTTCTGGACCTGAAATTACCCCTCGGCGGACTCCTTTGTTTTTATGGGTTGATTATGGTCGTTTACGGGCTTTTCTCGGGAAAGGATGCTTACGAAAAGTCTCTCGGAATAAATATCAACCTTTTCTGGGGCGCTCTCATCCTGGTTATCGGCGCAGCCCTTCTTTTGTCGTCTTTTCGAAAACCGCGTCCACGCAAGACCTAAGCTCGTTTAATTCGGGCGGTTCATAAAACTTAAATCATTAAAAAGCGTTTCCGTTTCCGTGATCATTTTGTTCTCCCTTAGGGGGCTTGCCACGGCTTCCCCCCAGCCGTATCACCCTCCGTGGATTATCGTCCTAATCCCGGAAACCGAAACGCCTCCCGCCTAGCCTTTACGGTTGAAATAGGCAGGGGATTGCGGTATATTTTGTCTGCGTTTTGGTGATTTGTGCGCCCGTAGCTCAGCTGGATAGAGCGACTGACTACGAATCAGTAGGTCGGAGGTTCGAATCCTCTCGGGCGTACTCCTTCTTCCCCTGATTCTTGTTTTTAGCCTGAGCCACTTAATCTGAGCCATTTTTAGCGATCTTGTCCACACCGTGTCCACATGGGTTTAAGTAAAATTCTAATTAGGATAGTCGCCAGGGGGTGTAAATCTCCGCGTCTTCTGGGCCTGACTTCCGCTATTTTTTGCTTAACTTGACACTTCTTCATGTCAAGATTTATAATTCACTAGGATTGTAAGAGAGAAAGCTGGCGCATTAACGCTCGTTTAGCCAGCGCAGCAGAAAACGAGATTCTTATTAAAAAATCTTCAGCAATGGGACGTTCTCATGTCGAGGGTAATGAAAATTTTGATGCTGCCTCTGATGATCGCGTTGATGACCTGTCAGCCGACAAGCCAGCGATTATCCGAGGGAAAAAGAAAGGCCATTGAAAAGGCCGTCGCCGCGTCAGCCGACGGCCTTGCCGCAGCGATATCCCGCCTAGATGCTGAGGGAGTCAAGAATTTTTTCATCAGAATCGACGGCCTTGCATATATCAGTGATAGCACGATTATTCCGTATGATAAACTAAAAATAACATTCGCAACCTTCTACGGAAGCCTTCAAGAAATGAAGTTCGTTTTTGAAAAGAAGGCCGTTTGGGTGCTGGATCCAAATAGCGCCGTGCTCACAGGATGGGCCCACTACTCGGCTGCAGCCAAAACCGGCCAAAAGACGGATGAACGGGCAATTTTCACGATTATCTATAGACGGAAGGGAAGGAAGTGGTGCATTATTCATGTCCAAAAGACTTTACTCCTGTCTTTTCCCCGCTCGGAAACATCCAAAGCCCGGCCCCGTCTGAGTCGGTTTTGCCAGGGGAACGGAATTGATCTTGGCTATGGAGGAGATCCAATCGTCCCCTCAGCAATCACTATGGATCTTCCGACGCCGTACACAAAATTGGGAATTAATCCCCAGAACCTGGCTGGGGATGCGCGGGACCTCTACTGGTTCAAGAATAATGTTCTTGACTATGTCTACGCCTCGCACTTGCTAGAGGATTTTCCTCCGCAGCAGACCGTCGCCGTGCTTCGCGAATGGCTGAGGGTCATAAAAGTGGGCGGATTTCTGGTCCTGTATGGACCTGATGAACCTGCCTATCGGGCCTACTACAAGAAGAAGGCGCTGGTCCCCAACGCTGCCCATAAAATAGACTATTTTGGCTTAAGATACGTGAAGGGCGTCCTGGAGGGGAACTTTCCGGGCCAATATTCCGTCTTGCACGAAACGGAGTTGATCGATGATTATTGCTTTGACTTGGTCATCAGGAAGCTCAAATGAGAGGAAATCGATGAAAACAAGACTGTTACCAAATCCGGCCGCAGGCATTTTCTTTCTCTCCGGATTATGCATTTCTTTGCTTCTGGTCTGTCTTCCGCCCAGAAAGTCGAAACTGAGGGCGGTGTCCGCGTCGTCCGCGAGCAGAAGGTCGTGGGTTCAAGTCCCGTTGCCCGCTCCAGATTGTTTCTTTATTTTTCATCCCGTAAAATCGTTAAGAAGCAATAATCAGATGTATTCCCTTCTTAGCTAGGATCCAAGCAAGAGGCTGGCTGGGCTGAAGGTGAATTGAGGCGAGTGGAGGCCGAACTTATGCCCTGGCCTCCCTTTTATTGATAAAACGTGTTGCCATGGATATGCGCCTCATTGAAGCAGACGGATTATGGAAAGGGGGATTCTCATCTAATAAAAAGCATTTGAAATGAACCAAGTCGTTTTCTGGCATTGGGGGGAAACATGAATTATAAGCTTAGCTCTTCTGACTTAACCTTTCTTTACGCGGGATTCAAACGCATTCGTCGAGAGGGTTGAGCGAGAAATGAGGGAAGCCTCCACCCCGGTTTGAGCAGTCCAAGCAGCCCATGCTCCCAGGACCGTGAAGGTGACGGTGCGTGCTATAATATGATCATGAGTAAGAGTCTGCTTGCTTTTCCTCGCTTTATCGTCCTCTTCCTGCGCCTTAAACTTCTCAATCTTACCTCGCATTTTCCGCCCCTGCCGGGGGGCAGTCTGGATGAACAAACCGCACTGATGCGCCAGGCCCAGCAGGTGCTGGGGGAGAAATTCCTCGATCAAATGACCCCTGCCCAGGCGCGCCTCAACTTCCGCAGCACCTTCCGGTTGCTGAAAACTGTCGGGGGGCTCTTCGAAAGGGTGGATTCCGTCCGTGACCTGGAGATCCCGGGCCCTGCCGGTCGGATCCCGGCGCGCCTCTACCTGCCCGGAAAAGAAAAGGCCTATCCGCTGTTCGTCCTGTTGCATGGCGGCGGATGGGTCTACGGTGATCTCGATTCGGCAGACAACATGGCCCGTTTTCTCTGCAAACGCCTTACCTGTGCGGTCCTCTCCGTGGATTACCGCCTGGCACCCGAGCACCCCTTCCCGGCCGCGGTGGACGATTCCTTCGCTGCCGTCGGGTGGGCCGCCGGGCACGCCGCCGAGCTGGGGGGCGACCCCGCGAGGCTCCTGGTGGGTGGCGATTCAGCCGGCGGCACCCTGAGCACCGTCGTGGCACAGCGGTCGAAGCAGGAGGGCGGACCCCGGCTGGCCGGGCAGGTCCTGTTCTATCCCGGCACGAATTGCGCTTCTCTGGATACCCCCTCTTACCTGGAGTTTGGCGACAAGTCCCTCGGCCTGCCCAAGCGGGACGTGGAATGGTGCCTGGACCAGTATGTCCCCAATGTCCGAGACCGGCTCGACCCGCACGTCTCGCCGCTGCTGGCGCAAGACCTGCGAGGGCTGCCACCCGCCCTGGTGGTGACCGCCGAGTTCGACGTGCTGCGCGACGAGGGAGAGGCCTATGCCCGGCGTCTGCAGGGAGCCGGGGTGCCGGTGAAGTTGCTGCGCTGCAATGGGATGGTCCACGGCTTCCTCAGCACAGCCGGACTGGTCCGGCGCTCCACGCTCTATTTTGACCAGGTGGTGGCCGAAGTCCGCAATCTGGTGGTATATGGGGCAAATTGACAATTCGCTCCACTCGCAATGGATCAAAAACGCTGCCTGATGGGCGGTGTCTTGTATGCTTTTCGTAGGGCGGAATGATCATCCGCCGGCAGCAGTCAGGAAACAGGAGGGCGGCTCCAGCCGGTCATGGAACGGCGGCTACGTCCGGAGCAGCACTGAACCGTGGTTGCGAACCTGACATAGGATGCCCTGGCCTCCTTAAAAATCTGTCTTTTCCGTATTCCTTTCACGCGCAGCTTCCAGGACAATAATTCTTTGACCTGTCTTATCGGGTTTGCTATATATTCTCTGAAAGAACAGATAAGAAACGTCCTATGAAAATACTAAAAGATATACCCCTGCGCCTAAATATCGATGAGGCTAAAAATACGTTGCATTGGAGAGAGCGAGCCGGAGCTTCCATCAATCTCCCTCAGCTGATCAAGAAGGCGGAGCCGCTCATCAAACCAAAGGTCATCTATAAAGTGTCTTATATCGAGAGCAAGGGTAAAGATGAGGTTGTCATCGAGGGCGTGAAGTTTTCGAGCAAAGTCCTCCGAAAGAACCTGGATTCCGTAGAGCGAGTTTTTCCCTTCATCATAACAATCGGCCCGGACCTCGAAAATTATGCCAGCGGCTGCAATGATCTTCTCCGACAGTATTACCTTGAAGGCCTGGCCGACATGGCGCTGGGCAACGCCGCTCTGTACCTCGAACGGCTCCTCAAGAGACGGTTTGGGCTGACCGGGCTTTCTAGCATGAGCCCCGGTTCCCTGGAAGATTGGCCGATCACCCAGCAAAAAGCTCTCTTTTCCCTTCTTGGTGAGACTGAAAAGCTGGCCGGCGTAAAACTGACCGAGCATATGCTGATGATCCCGAGAAAGTCGATTTCGGGGATTTACTTCCCGACGCGGGTGAGCTTTTTGAGCTGCCAGCTGTGCCCAAGGAAGGACTGTCCTTCCCGGAAAGCTGGCTACGATAGGAATCTCAGAAAGAAGTACCGGTTGGATAAAGAACCATAGACTTTCGCCCGATCCTCCTTATTTGGCCGCGTAGACTGTTTTTCTCAGATAGGCCTTGATCAGTTCCAAAGTCACAAGCACGAATGCGGCGAAACCGAGAATGAGAGTCATGTCCTGGACTGACGGCAGCTGTACTCCGAAGGACCGTCTGATGGCCGGCACGAGGAATAGCACAAAGGTCAAGGCGAGCTGGGAGATGACCGAGAGGACCAGCCATTTGTGAGGCTTTAGGCTGAACACGGAGTACCGGAGCGAGCGCGAATTCAGAGCGATGAGGAGCTCGATGATAATAAAAAGGAAGAACATCTCAGTCCTGGCGTGAGTGATTCCCTTGAGGTCATGGAAGAAGATGAAGAGGAAAAACGGACTCCAGATAAAGACGGCCAGGCCGAGCAGGAGAAGGAGGTCTTTAGAGAATACGCTTTCGCGGGGATCGCGCGGCGGCCTTTTCATAATATCAGGGTCGGGAGGAGCAATGCCCAGGGCGAGCGCGGGCGGGCCGTCTGTCGCCAGGTTAATGTAAAGGATGGCCGCGGGAAGCAGCGGCAGGTATTCCGGCCCGAGGGCGAGGACCGCGCCTCCGATGACGATGACCTCCATGATGTTGCATTGCAGGAGGTAAAAAAGGTACTTCTTGATGTTGTCGTAAATCCATCTGCCCCTTTCTATGGCGCTGACAATCGTGGCGAAGTTGTCGTCGTTGAGCACCATGTCCGAGGCCTCTTTGGCCACGTCCGTTCCTGTGATTCCCATGGCCACGCCGATATCGGCCTGCTTGAGAGCCGGGGCGTCGTTGACCCCGTCGCCGGTCATGGCCACGACTTCGCCTTTTTTCTTCCAGGCCCTGACAATTTTGATTTTGTCCATGGGCGATACCCGGGCGTAAACGGTCACGCGGCTGACGATTTGCTCATATTCTTCTTCCGTCATCTTTTCCAGTTCTTCGCCCGTCAGGACGATGTCTCCCTCTTGGAAAATCCCGATCTCTTTGGCCACGGCAACGGCTGTAAGCCTGTGGTCTCCAGTGATCATGACGGGCTTGATCTTTACGTCGCGGCACGTTTTGATGGATTCTTTAACCTCTTCCCGAGGCGGGTCAATCATCCCCACTAGCCCCAGAAAGACCATATCTTTTTCCAGGGCCTCTTCGCTCGACGAAAATTCCCCGGGAGTTTCTCTACAGGCAACGCCCAGGACGCGCAGGGCGTCCTGGGCCATCTGTTCACTGGCCCTCAGGATGTCCTCACGCTCTTGATCCCGCAGCGGGTTCAAACCATCCCTGCCCTGGAGATAGCGGCATCTTTCCAGGACGATCTCGGGAGCTCCTTTCATGAAAGCGATTTTTTCCCCTTCTTCCATCTGGTGAACGGTCGTCATCCGTTTTCTTTCTGAGCTGAAAGGAATTTCCTCGATTCTGGGATTCTCGATTCTCAACTCGGTCGGACTGAGGCCTCTTTTGGCTGCGGCAACGACCAGGGCCGCCTCTGTGGGGTCTCCCCTGATCGTCCACTTGTTTTCATGGTGATCAAGAGAGGCATCGTTGCACAGGACAGCGCCCTTGAGGAGAAGCTCCAAACTGCCCTTCTCTAAAATGGCGGATGGATTTGCGGGCCTGAATTCCCCAGACGGGTCATAGCCGACCCCAGTCACGTCAATGATTGCCCTGTCGGCATAGATCTTCCTGACGGTCATCTCTCCCTTGGTGAGGGTGCCGGTCTTATCCGAACAGATGACCGTCGTGCAGCCCAGAGTTTCCACTGCCGGCATCTTCCTGATCAGGGCGTTCTTCTTGGCCATCTGGTGCATGCCGATGGCAAGAGTCCCCGTGACAATGGCGGCGAGGGCTTCAGGAACAGCGGCCACGGCCAGGGCAACGGCGAACATGACCATTTTGATGAGGAAGCCAAGTTCTATTTTTGCGACTGAGGCTTCCCTGATCAGGCTGATCGCCACGATCAAAAAGCAGATTCCCAGGGATAGGATCCCGAGCCACTTTCCGATTTCTGAGGTTCTTTTTTCAAGAGGGGTCTTTTCCTCTTCGACGGCCGTCACTTCTTCAGCAATCCTGCCGAACTCGGTATTTGCGCCGGTGGCTACCACGGCGGCCTTGCCTCTGCCATAGCTCACCGTCGTGCCGGTGAAGACGATGTTTTTTCTATCGTTCACCCTCACCTCTTTGGGGAGGGGCTTGGTGTCCTTGCCAACGGGCACGGATTCTCCGGTTAAAGAAGCTTCATCGCACTTAAGGGAAGCGACTTCGATCAGCCTGGCATCGGCCGGGATTTTGAACCCGGCTTCAAGGAGCAGGATATCGCCGGGGACAAGATCCTTGGAAAGGACTTCCTGTTCCCTGCCGCTGCGGATCACATTGACTGTTGGAGATAGCATTTTTTTCAAGGCTTCCAGGGCCCTCTCCGCTTTATATTCCTGAGCGAACCCAAGGACTGCACAGAAAATGACAATGACAAAAATCAGGACGGCGTCAAAGACCTCGCCCACCGCGGCCGAAAGAACGGTGGCAATGAGGAGGATGATGATAAGAGTATTAGCAAATTGGTGGAGCAGCACGGAAAGAGGGGAGACCTTTTCCTCCTTTTTCAGCTCGTTGGGCCCGTATACAGACAGCCGTTTTTTGACTTCTTCATCGGTCAAGCCTTGGTGGGGATGCGTTCCCAGTTTTGTTATTGTCTCGGCGGGTTCAAGTGTATGCCACATGAAATCCTGCATGATTTCCTCGCTTCCAAGAATGTTTATTTTAAAGCGGTATATCTTACCAAATCTCTGCTCTATTTGAAAACTAAACAGGAGGTTCGGGATTCGCTTTATTAATTATTTTTCGCTGACAGGATATCTCTAATCGATCTCATTCTTTGTGCAGAAGTCATTGATTCGCTGTTCCAGCTTGCGGGCGCGGACGATGGCGGTCTTTTCTGTTAGTTCTTTTTTTAGGGACGCGAATCTCTCCCGAACCTGCTTAATTTTGTTTATGGCCGACTCAGGGTCGGCGATCGCCGCCATCCCGGGCGTGCCCATCTGCCTGACCGAGGCGACATACTGGTCTTGCGCCAAACGGAAGACTTTTTCGAGCTGCCTGACCTCCGCTTCTTCAGCTGACGGAGGGCGGATCAAATAGTGGTAGATGAGAAAGCCGGCCAGGCCCAAAATAACCAGCCAGATAACATATTTCATGCGAAACCGCGTTTATTTATATTATAAGTCAATTGATGAAATAGTTCCAGAGGAAAGGTATAGACATTCTGGTCAAAATATTATAATGAGATAATTAGAACTTAAGAGAGCAAGATGGAGGCGGGCTCGATTCCCCGTCCTCAAAAAAGGCAAGGGAAATGAAAAGAAGAAAATTTTTCAAAGAGTTGGGCTTGGGGTTAGGAGCCTTGACGCCTTTGGCCCAGGCTCCTTCAAAAAAAGCCCCCGCCCAGAAAAAGCCGACAGAGCGGGCGGCCAGCAGCATGGGTGCCGCAATTGAGGTAAATTTCGATTATCTGGCCTGGAATCTTCAGCAGATCAAGACAATTGTCCAGGTTCCGATCATGGCTGTTATTAAGGCGAACGCCTATGGCCACGGGCTGGTAGAGGTTGGCCGTTGGCTCGAGAAACTTGCCCTCGGCCGGATGATGGTCGGGAAACTGGAGGAAGCGCTCCTTCTCAGGAAAGCGGGCATCCGTGCATCCGTCCTCAACTTCGGGCCTTATGCCGGGCAGGAGTGCAGCCAGATCGTCTTGAATAATATCAGCCAGTCGGTCTATTCGGAGGAGGTCAGGTACCTCCATGAGGCGGCGTTGAAACAAAACCGAAAGGCGGGAGTTCATATCGATATTGACACAGGCATGGGAAGAACAGGAATTCCCCACAGCAATGCTCTTCCGCTGATTGTAAAAATAGGCTCCCTTTCCGGGCTTAAAATAGAAGGCATCATGACAACGTTAACAGAGGACGAAAAATTCGACCAGGAGCAGCTCCGTCGATTCGAAGAGGTTTGCTCGCAGGCAAAGCGGAAGGGGATTCAGTTGGGGCTGAGGCACGCGGCCAGCAGCGCGGGGATTCTCAGCGGCCGACAATATCACCTTGACCTTGTCAGGCCGGGCATCATGCTCTACGGATATTATCCCTCCGCCGAGACTCAGCAAGAAAACAAACTGTCACTCAAGCCGTCGCTGCGCTTCTTGGCCAGGGTGATTGACATCCGTTATCTCTCTCCGGGCGAGACTCTTTCCTATCACCGGGCCTATGTCGCAGACAGGGCCTTGTGGGTCGCGACCGTCGGATTGGGATATTCGGATGGCTACCCTCCTCAACTTGCCGACAAGAGCATTGCATTGATCAAAAGAAAGACATTTCCTGTCATCGCCGCAGTCACCGCCAATCATCTGCTGATTGACCTGGGCGAAAGCGAAGAAGTCAGAGTGGGGGATGAGGTTGTCCTTATTGACAATCGGCCGGAAGCTAAGCTGACGGCGGATGTTCTCGGGGAACTTGCGGGATCGTCTGTTTATAAAATCCTCATCGGGCTCAACCCGCTTATTCCCCGGAGGGCCCTGAGGACAGAACCCGCCTCATAACCCAGTTTCGAGCCGGTTTAGATGACCGTCCCGTCTGGAATGATCCCGTGTTTTGGCACGACGATAATTCCATCCTTGACGACGTATTCCTCGGTTTCTTTGTCGTTTAGCCCGCGCGCGTTGACCAGCCTCACGCCGTCGCCGATTCGGGCATTCTTATCGATGATGGCGTTTCGAATCTCGCTGTTGCTGCCGATCCCGATATGGGGAACGCCGCGCCGGGCATTCGCTTCGATTTGGGTTTTTGACTCGAAGTAATCCGCGCCCATGACAACGGTCCGCTCGATGACCGAATTCTCTCCCACCCGGGAGCGAATCCCGATAATGGAATCAGTGATCTTCGAACGGTTGATGATGCTGCCCTCGCAGAGGATGGAATGGTCGACTTCGGAGAAAAGGATTTTTGATCCGGGGAGGTAGCGGGCATGCGTGAAAATGGGCCTTTGCTCGTCGTAGAAATTGAACTTGGGCAGAGGCTGGGTGAGGTCCAGGTTGGCCTCAAAGAAACTGCGAATTGTCCCGATATCACGCCAGTAGCCGTCAAAGAGATAGCCGTAAACCTTCCGCTGTCTGATCGCCTGAGGCATAACCTCTCTCCCAAAATCCGCGGAAGCCGTGCCTTCCAGCAGGTCTTTCAAAACCTCCCAATTGAAAAGATAGACGCCCATGGAAGCTAGGTGACTCTTTCCCGCCTGCTCCGGCCCAAAACCTTTGAAGACCTCGGGACCGGCTTTCATCCTCTCAAGATCAGCCGGTGTCTTTGGCTTCTCGCTGAAAGAGGTGATGCGGCCGTTCCTGTTGAGCTTCATGACTCCGAACTCGGGCGCCTGGTCATGAGCTATTGGTGATACAGAAATGCTGATCTCGGCATTTTTCCTTAAATGGAAATCGATGAACTTGCCGTAATCCATGCGGTACAGATGGTCGCCGGAGAGGATGAGGACTAAATCTCCCTTGTTGCGGAGAAACCCGAGATTCTGGCGGACGGCGTCGGCTGTTCCCTGGTACCAGTTGCGGTTGTCAAGAGTTTGCTGGGCCGTGAGGATGGTCACAAAGCCCTTGGAGAAATCGTCGAATCGATAGGTCAGGAAAATGTGCCGGTGCAGGGATTCGGAGCTGAATTGGGTCAGGATGAAGATCTTGCGCAGGCCTGAATGAAGGCAATTGCTGATGGAAATATCGATGAGTCGGAAGCGGCCGGCGATCGGGACAGCCGGCTTGCTCCGGATCTTGGTCAAAGGATAAAGCCGGCTGCCCTGGCCGCCGGCTAAAACTACGCAAACGACATCTGGCAACTGTGGTCTCCAGTCAATTTGAGCGCCGGATTCTTTCAAACCCGGAAACGCAGACAAATTCGATCTTCTCCTTCTTTTCTATTTCATCCAGGAGAAGGTTCAACCCGAGCGTGTCGCTCGAGATGTGGCCCGCAATGACGACATTCAGGTTGGCTTTTTTGGCATTCTCCAGGTGTTCCTCGCTGATATGCATGCCGACAATGGTGCTGACTCCGCTCCCGGCGTACTTTTCATAAACATCCTTGGCTCCTTCTGTTCCCCCGGTCATGTCAACGAAAATCTTGCCGCACTTGTTTTCATCCGAACCGTTGACGATCTTGGGAGGAAGCTGGAGCGCAGAGGCGACTTTGTACTCGGGAATATCCTTCAGGAGCTTTAAAAGATCTTTCAGCTTGGCCGGATTCTGCCGGTCGATGAGGTTTTTCAGGCAATTGGTGACGCAGTTATCTGCGGGGGTATGGATGCACATCAAGGGCAGGCCCAAAAGCTTGGCGATGTCAACAGCGCGATTGTGGTTGATCGGCATCAGGCGCCTTTCGACCTCACTGATCCGCTTTTCCATCAATTTCTCGGCGACGCTGACTGTGATCCCGCAATTGGCCAAGAGATCAGCCTGAAGCTTCATGACATCGAAGAGCCTGGAGAGGGCGTATCCTTCGGGATGATGGGCAATGATGAGGTCGATCTTATGACCCAGATCCTTATTGAGAAGATAAGTCAGCAGGACCTCGCCCTCCTCCATATCGATCCCGATGATGGCTTTCTTAACCTCGGTCTCCGGGTCTCCAAAAAGAACTCTGGTGTCCGAGAACGGATTAAAAAGCCGGTCCTTGTCGAAATAGTCGCGGTCTTCAGGCGCAGCCTTTTCGAACTTCGCCTTTTCATCGGCGAGCACTCTTTCGATCTCCTCCCGGCTCCTCAAATCATGAGCTATTCCCGTTTCGATTACGCTCTTGTATAAATCCTTGAGTTTCATCAGTCTGTCTCCTCTTAAAGAAATCTCACCTCGGAGGAAGCATACACGGGAACTCTCTCTGTTTCAAGAGGGGGCACATGCTAATGAGCAACTGTATTGACTTCTTTTTCTGATTTGTTTTAAATCTTTAG
>Ga0209253_10000027_pt1 | contig 92944 bp, 75 predicted proteins | sample FrelakmetBRP12BR_FD_187145 | JGI IMG/M metagenome (GOLD analysis project Ga0209253, IMG submission 187145) | Freshwater lake sediment microbial communities from the University of Notre Dame, USA, for methane emissions studies - BRP12 BR (SPAdes)... | ecosystem: Environmental > Aquatic >...
GCCATCAAGGCTGAACTGGCGCGGCAGATGGTGGGGACGTCGTCGCCCTTGGGTCTACCGGCGAGACTGTGGAAGCGGCTGGTGGGCGCGGTCGCTATCGGCGACGATCAGCGGTGGACGGCAGTCTCGAAGCGCCAACTGGCCGATCTGGCGAATGAGTTGTCGCGCGGCACATTCGTGATCACAGGTAAGGGAGCGTTCAAGGAAGAGTTCGTCACGTGCGGCGGGGTGCGGCTGGACGAGGTGGGTTTCAAGACAATGGAGAGCCGCCGCTGCGCGGGCCTGTATTTGGCGGGCGAGATCCTGGATATCGACGGCGTGACGGGCGGATTCAATTTTCAGAGTGCGTGGACGACGGGCTGGCTGGCGGGACAGGCCATGGGCCAGTGGCAATGAACGAGCGCGACGTCGCGCGCCTCAGGCACGCTGCGGCCCGCTCAGGCGCGCCGCGCCCGACGTGCGTCCGGCTTTCAGCAGCGCTTCCACTTCGGCGCGAGCCTCGGCGACTTCATCCATCGCGCGATTCAGCGCCCGCGCCGCCGTGAGATCGTCCGTCAGCCCGTCGACGGTGCCGGTCCCCGCTTTCAGCTTGAGCAGGCTGAGCCGGATGTTCTCGAGCGCGGCCACGGCATCTGCCAGTCGGTTGGCGGCCTGGTCGCGCTTGGCGGTGAGGTCGGCGCGCAGCTTCGCGCGCGTGTCCATCAGCTGTGCGCCGGCCGCGCCGGCCCCGCCCGCCAGGGCGCTCGAGCGCGCGGCGTCGCCCTGTTCGCCGAGCCCAGCGAGCGCGCCGCCCAGGTCGTCCACCGTCTTCCGCATCAGCGCCGCATCGTGCTGGAGCCGCGTCATTATCGCCGGCAGGTCCTTCAGCTCTTTGCGCTGGTCCTTCGGCAGCGACTCGAAGAGCGCGTCGGCCGCCAGGCCGATGGCCAGCTCGGTCGGCCGATACGTCAGCTCGGCCGGCGCCGCCGAGCGTCTGAGGCCGATCCGCGCGACGCGCTCGAACCAGCGCGCCAGCCGGCTGTGCCAGAACTTCGATCGCAGCTCGGCGATGAAGTCCCTCGTGGTGCGCCGCCCCGGGCGCATGACCTGGAGGACCGCGGTCAGGAACCACAGCGCGCCGGAGCCCAGTATGGTGAGTCCCAGCCCGGCGCCGCCGCGGATGAACAAGCCGATGCCGACCGAGCCCACGAAGGTGGTGGCGGAGGCGATCATCAACACGCGGACCGCCTTCGCCCAGAGGGGCGGCTCGCCGCCGTACTCGTACGACACCTCCTCGCGCCGCCGCTCGGCGTGCTCGCGCACGGCGAGCTTGGCGTCTTCGACCGAGTAGCCGGCGCCGAGCAGTCGCCGCAGACGCCACAGCCGCTGGCCGGCGTGGAACAGCAGCGGCGTCAACGCGTAGGCGCCGATGCCGAGGAGGCGGCCGACAGCGGGCCCGAGGGCCAGCGAGGCCACCTGCGCCGCCAGGACACCGAAGACCCCACCCAAGCCGCCGTACCAGATGAGGTAGGCCATCCGGCTTTCCTGGCCCTTGGTGAGCCAGAGCCGCACTGGCACCGGCAGCTCGCGGCGCTGCTCCACCGACATCCCGACCGTTTCGGCCAGGGCCTCGCCGTCGGGGAAACGGTCGGCGGGCTGCTTGGCAAGGCAGCGGTCCACCGCCTGCGCCAGCTTGCGCGGCAGCCCCGGTGCCACCGCCAGCACCGGCGGCGCCGGCCGGGTGATGTGCATCGCGAGCAGGCTGGCGGCGTCGGCGGCCTCGAAGGGTAGCCGGCCCGTCAGAGCGAGGAACGCTACGGCGCCGAGCGAGTAGAGGTCGCTGCGCCCGTCCACCGGATCGCCGTTGGCCTGTTCGGGACTGATGTACTGCGCTGTGCCGAGCACCTCGCCGCCCGCGACGTCGCTCACGGCGGCCGCGATGCCGAAGTCCATGACGATGGCGCGGCCGCTGCCGCGCTCGAGCATGATGTTGTCGGGCTTGATGTCGCGATGCACCACGCCGCGGCCGTGTGCGTAGCCGAGCGCCCACGACACTTCCTGGAGCATCCGCGCCGCCTCGTTCGGCGTGAGCGGGCCCTTGGTGCGCAGTCGCTCGCCGAGGGTCTCGCCTTCGACGTACCCCATCACGAAGAAGACGAGGTCGCCCGCCTCTTCGACCGAGTGGATCGGGACGATGTTCGGCTGGGACAGCTTGGCGGCGGTGCGCGCCTCACGCAGGAAGCGCTCGCGCAATCCGGGCCGGCCGGCCAGCGCCGGCGGCAGCAGCTTGATCGCCACCAGCCGGTCCAGCGCCACGTCGCGGGAGAGGAAGACGATCCCCATGCCGCCGCGCCCCAGCTCGCGTTCGAGCGAGTAGCGGCCGATGACGGCCTGCTGGAGAAGAACGAATTCCGGGGCGATGAGCTCGGCCATCTGCCTATCCTAGCATCCTGTACCCGGGGGTGCCACAGGCTGCGGCGCCGGGGCCGCCAGGTTCCGCCGGGCTTGCCGCCGGGCTTGCCGCCGGGCCCTCGCGCGGCGAATCTAGGGCCGTGCTGAAAGACTGGTGGCAGCAGATCGTCCGGGTGGACGCGGGCTCCGATGAAGGGCGCGCGACCTGCCTGGTGATGATAATGGCGACGTGCAGCGTCCTCGCCATCATCGTGGCGATCCTGCTGCTGAGCTGGACGCCGATCTACGCCCTCGGGCTCGGCTGGCTGTTCGTCGCGGTCTACACCCTGATGCAGGGCACCGCGCTCAGCGGTGCCGCCGGCACCATCGGCAAGATCACCGTGCCGAGCGGCCGCTCGACGCCGTCCGTCGCACAGCACTCGGACATCGAGACGCTGGAGGTCCGCGGCGAGTACGCCAAGGCGGCCGAAGCCTACCGCGGCGTCATCGCCGCCGACCCCGCCGAGATAGTTGCGTGCGAGAAGCTCGCGCAGCTCGCGCTGCGGCAGATCAAGGACTACGGCACGGCGATCTTCGCCTACCGCGAGGCCGAGAAGCGCTCGCCCGAGCCGCGGCGCCGGCTCGGTTACGCGATCCTCGTCGCGGGCATCTATCGAGACAATCTCAAGGACACCGGGAAGGCCATCGTCGAGCTGCGACGTATCCTGGCCCTCTATCCCGATGCGCCGAACGCCGATCGCCTGCGGGCCGAGATCGACGAGCTCAAGGCCGCCCACTTCGAGGGGACCTGACGCGGCGGCGCGCAGGAGTCACAAGCGAATGCGCGCCCTCGGCATCCAAGAGCGCGCATCCTGAAAGCCACGGGAGAGTCCGCCGCCGGCGCTAGCCGTCGCGCTCGTCGCCGTCGCGGTCGTGGTCGCGGAACGCCTCGACGGAATTCTTGATGTTCTCCTTCACCACGCCCTCGTTCGCCCCACCGGTGTTCGCGGTGGTCGGGTTGATCAGCGTGCCGCTCGTCGGGTAGCGGAACCACGTCGCGACGTCGACGCGGATAGTCAGGTTGGTCGTCGACCCGCTCGCGTCGATCACGAGCGGCGGGTTGAACGTGTACTCCTGTTCCTGGTCCAGCGCGCTGGTGTATGTGAACGCCGCCCCGTTGAAGGTGCCGCGCACGCGGATCGAGATGGAGGCGAAGTCGGGGTGCGCCACCTTGAACGCCAAGTCGAGAGAGTCTCCACCTGCCTTGTGGATCTTGAACTCGACCGCGCCATACGTTCCCGAATCCAGCGGCACCTCCAGGCTGGTGGAGACGCCCGCCCCAAGCGGAACGCTGACGAGCTGCGGACCGACGGTGAACTCCTCGCACGCGTCCTCGTCCGAAGTCGAGTCGCAGCTGACCGACACCTCAGCCCGCTTCAGCTCGATCTTCCGCAGCACGATCTCCACCGAGGTGATGCGCAGCGTGTCCGCGCCGCTGGCGACGATGACCGTGTCCGACAACACGCCCTGCGCGGCCAACGCGCCGCCGAGGCCGGCCGGTCGCCTGCCGGTGAACGACAGCGACACACTCTGCCCCATGCCCGCCAACGGATTCGTGCCGGTGTCGCTGCATCCGGTGGCTCCCGCCACCAGGGCCGCGGCCGTCGCCAACCTACCCAGTGAACGTCCTATCATCGGCATCCTCCCAAGAGTGGTGACCGGCAGCCCACGCGTCCGCGCGTGCTGCGAGTCTTGAATCTTGAGGGAATCTATCGTATTTGGCTGCGGATGGCAGTGGGCAAGGTCACCAGCGCGCTGGTGACACACGTCACAAGCGGCCAGGCCCGCTGGACTTACGTAAGGCCGGGGCGCCGGGGCGCCGCCGGCTAGCCGGGAGTCTGCGTCGAGGCGGCCCGCCGCTCGAGGGCGGCACGCGCGAGTTCCTGGACGGGACCTGAGCGGCCGGCGATCCGGCTCAGCGCCGCAGTCGCGCATTCCGACCGCATGCGCACCAGCGCGTCGAGGGCGGCCTGCTCCGCCGGCGAGGGCCGGAAGAAAAGGAACCGGTGCCGGCTGGCCGAGCGCTCCAGCGCGATCGCGGCTTCGGGAAGACCGATCTCCCCCAGTGCCTGGGCGGCGCGCACCCGCTCCTCGGCGCCGCTCGCTTGGAGGATGCGGGCGAGATCCGGCACGGCCTCCTTCCGGCCCGAGGCTCCGAGAGCATCGAGGGCGACGATCCGCACGCCCTGATCCCGGTCGCCGAGACCGGTCCGCCCCAGGCGCTCCGCGAGGGCCCCGCCCCGCTGCACTGCGGCGGCGAGCGCGGCGCGGCGCACGTCGGCGTGCGAGTGGCGCAGCGCCGCGGTGAGCCAGCGCTCGACCACGTCCGGCGGGCGCTGGCTCTCGACCAGCGCACCCAGGAGCAGGCTGGCGATACCCGGGCTCGCGTCGCGCGCCAGCGCCATCGCTTCGGCTTCGCCGAGCGCGCCGGTGCGGTCCGCCAGCAGCACGAGCTCTGCGCGCCGCTCGCGGCGAGCGAGCGCGAGCAGCGGCGGCGCGGCGTCGGGCATCAGGCTGACCAACGCCTCCTCGGCGGCGGCCTGGCTGCCGGGCTCGGTGCGGACCCAGAGCCGGGCCAGGGCCTCGATCACGCCGGGGTCCTTGCTACACGTCTGCAGGGCGGAGGCGGCTTCCCGGCGGAAGGCGGGTCGCGCATCGCGGGCGCCCTCTGCCAGCGTCGCCACCGACTCCGCGGCACGGCGCACGTCGCCACCCCGCACCGCCTGCGCGATCACGCCCTGCACCGCCGCGATGCCGTCCCGCAGCTCGCCGAGGTCGCCCGCCGTGCGCAGCGCCGCTCCGGCGTCCGGCACCCTTGCGGCCGTCGTCGTCCGGAAGAGACCCACCTCTCCCGCCCCGACGCGGTCGATCACCGTGGCGCCCGACACGCGCAGGCTCCTCCGGCCGAGGCCGGCGGCGAGGGCCTGGGCGAACGCGCCCGCGGTCGCGAAGCGGTCGGCGGGATCCTTGGCCATCGCCCGCTGGAGCGAGGCGGCGACGGCGGAGGAGGCATCGGGCCGCCACTGCCGCACATCGGGACACGCCGCCGCGACGTGCTGCGCGAACAGCGCCTGGGCGTTCGCCGCGTCGTAGGGGGGCCGCCCCGCGAGCATCTCGAACGCCACCACGCCCAGGGCGTAGACGTCGCTGCGGCCGTCCGGCTCCCGTTCGCCGGCCGCCTGCTCCGGGGCGATGTAGCGCGGCGTACCGAGCACCTGGCCCGAGACGGTGATCCGCCCGCTCGCACTCGGCGCGTGTGCGATGCCGAAGTCCGTCAGCAGCGCGCGTCCGGACTCCGCCTCGAGGAGGATGTTGTCCGGCTTCACGTCGCGGTGCACCACGCCGGCCGCGTGCGCCACGTCCAGCGCCGCCGCCACGTCCTGGACGATGCCCACCGCCACGACGAGCGGGAGCGGGCCCTCCCGCCCGAGCCGCGCGCCGAGCGATTCGCCACTCACCAGCGGCATCACGTACGTCGCGAGCGTGACGGTGGAGGGCACGAAGTAGATCGGGACGATGTTGGGGTGCACGAGCCGCGCCACGGTCATCACCTCGTTGCGGAAGCGCTGGCTCGCCTCGGCCGACGCCGTCAGCTCCGGCGCGATGACCTTCGCCGCCAGCCAGCGGTCGAGGGTGAGGTCGTGGACGCGAAAGACCCTCGCGAAGCCGCCGCGCCCGAGCTCTTCCACTACCTCGTAGCCCGCCCCGAGGGCCTCGCCGAGCTCACGCGCGACGCGCCGCGGGTCGGTCAGCCCGTCGCCGGCCGGCAGCTGCGCGCCGCAGTGCGCGCAACGCAGCGCCTCCCGGCCCGCGGTCATCCCGCAGGCGGTGCAGAAGCCAGGGCTCGTCACGACAGCTCGAGCTTCGTCAGGGTGGCCTCCGGCAGGCGGAACGGGAAGTGGGTGCCGAGCACGAAGCGGTCGCGGCCCACCGTGCGGAAGAGCGTGGACAGGTGGTCCTCCGGCGGACCCCAGATCCACGAGACGTCCCACCGGATGCGCGCGGCCTCGTCCGGCGTGGAGCCGAAGTGCACCTCTTCGACGATGCCACGGTCCGCCGCGGCGACGAGCAGCCGCACGGCGGGATCACCGCGGACGGCGGCCCGGATGGCCGCGCCGCCGAGTTCCGGCGCGACGTCCAGCGGGTGCCGCTGGCGCGCGTCCTCGAGCCGGACGGTGAGCACCAGCTCGAGGCCCGCTTCCGCGCAGGCGGCGCAGAGCTCGCGCATCGCAGGGCCCGCGGCATCGAACCCGTAGTGCGCCGGATAGGTGCGCACGGCCGGGCACTCCGCCGCGCGGGCCCGCGCCACCTCGCGCTCCCACCCGGGAAAGGCGGGATGCACGGCCGGCACCGGCAGGAGCCGGGCACGGTGAGGCTCGAGCGCCGCGAACAGCTCGTCGTTCCCCGCAGCCACGTCGCGGTAGAAGATGCTCGGCACGTGGCCGACCCACGCCCCCGCGACGCCGAGGCGATCCAGGTCGGCGAGCAGCCGCTCCGGCGTCGGCTCCGGGAGCCGGCGGAAGGGGTACGGCCCTATCAGTGCGTTGTGATCGATCACGAATGCCCCGTCCCAAACACGCTCTCCGCATTCCACCACCGCACCCGCTCCAGCCAGGCCGCGCCAAGCCCCATCGCCTCCAGGGCCCGCAACTTGGCCAGCCCCGCGTCCATCGTGAGATCCGTCCCCCAGAGCAGCCGTTCCACGCGGACGCACTCGACGCACAGCTCCAGCATCCCGCGATCCACGCCGCTCCCGGAGAGGTCCACCCAGACGTTAGGCACGTCCCGGAGCGCACGCAACGAGTGCGCCCAGTCCCCGCCCCCGCCGATGTGCGCGAGGATGAACCGCGCGCCCGGGTGCCGGCCGGCGAGCGCGACGAGGTCCAGCGCATCCGAGATCTCCTGGTTGGGGACCTCGTGGCGCCGGTGCTGCCAGGCGTGCTGGAGGATGGGCACGCCGCGCTCCGCGGCGATCCGCGCGATGGGGTCGAGGAGCCGGTCGCTCGCGCGGCGGCTCGCCGCCAACTTGATGCCGACCATCCCCTCCGCGAGGCCGCGCTCGATCTCCGCGACGGCGTCCACCGTGAAGTTCGGATTCACCGCCACGTAGCCGCGGATCCGGGACGGGTGCTCGCGCTGCAGGGCGCGGAGCGCGGCGTTCCCGTAGGCGAGGTCCTCCACCGACGGGAAGTACGTCGGCGACGTGTGGCCCCAGCTGCCGAGGATCGACGCGATGTGGAGCGTGACGCCGATCCGCTCCCCGACCTCGAGGCGGCGCGCGTTCCGCTGGGCCCAGTCGGCGCGGCCGCACCGGTCGTGCAGGAAGTGGGCGTGCACGTCGATCAGCGGCCCGGCCGTCACGGCGTCCGCTCCTCCAGCGCCGCCGGGTCCGCTCCCAGCGCCGCCGCGACCGCGTCCAGCGTCGCCGCGACCTCGCGATCGCCGTGCGCCAGGCTGGGGAAGTTGTACGCCCCGCGTTTCAGCAGCACGCCGCGCTCCACCAGCGCCAGCAGGAACCGGCGCTCGTCAGCCTCGTCGGCGAAGCGCAGGAACCACATCGCGGGCAGGCCCAGGACGTCGCGCCGCCGCGAGGACGCGAGAGGCCGTATGCCATCGAGCATCGCGCGGCCGATGCGGGCGATGTGCGCGGCGACGTCGGTCGTCCCCCACACGTCGAGCACGGCGCGGGCCGCGGCGAGCGACACGAACTCGGTGGCGAGCGTGGAGGAGATCCACGTGTCCTTCACCCGCACCATGAGGTCCGCGCGCCCGACCACCGCCGCCAGCGGGAAGCCGTTCGCCAGCGCCTTGCCGAGGACCGCGAGATCCGGACGCACGCCCCACAGCTCGGCCGCGCCGCCGCGTGCGAGGCGGAAGCCCGTCTTGACCTCGTCGAAGACCAGCACCGCGCCGCTCGCATCCGCAAGGGCGCGCAGGGCGCGCAGCCACTCGACGCTCGGCGCCCGCTCCACCACCGGTTCGACGACGATCGCGGCCGGCAGCGCTCCGGCGCCCACGGCCACCGATACCGCGGGGATGTCGTTGAACGGGATCGGCGTCCACGTCTCCGCCACGGCGCGAGGGACTCCGGCGCCGGTGAAGGCGCCATCGAGCCACCCGTGGTAGCCGCAGTGCAGCACGAGGTCACGGCCGGTCGCCACACGCGCGAGCCGTACCGCCGCCTGCACCGCCTCGGCGCCGGTCTTGAAGAACCGCGCCTGCTCGGCCCCCGGATACGCCTCGCAGAGCCGCTCGGCGACCTCCACCTCGAGCACCGGCGGCAGCGGCCCCACCGCCCCGTCCCGCGCCGCCCGCTCCGTCGCCTCCACGACCGCGGGGTGTGCGTAGCCCAGCGACACGGCGCCGAGGGCCATCGTCCAGTCGATGAGCATCCGGCCGTCGGCCGTCTGCACGCGCGCCCCTTCGGAGCGCACCACGTGCGTCGGCCCGCCCGGCCCGCCGAACGTCGCGTCCGGGCCCTTGGAGCGCGTGGAGGTGAATCCCGCCACCGCGTCCGCGGCGCGGCGCGCCCAGTCGCTCACGTACGCGCCCCTCCCGACGCCCGCCGGCGGTTCACGGCGCGACCTCCACGAGCGGCAGCGCACCGGGGATCGTCCGGTCGCCCGCCAGGTAGAGCCGTGCCCCGCGCGCGCCGGACCAGACCAGCTGGCCGACGCGCCGCTGCCGCCCCTCGCGGCCACGGTTGACGCACAGATCGAAGCCGAACGTGTGCAGTTCGAGCGGCATCTCGACGGAGAGCGTGAGCCGGTAGCCGCGCTCGGTCTGGGCCCACGCGCCATCGGTGACCATCGTGGGCTCGGCGTCCGTCCCCCGCACCGCGGCGACCCGCAGGCGCGCGCTGTCGGGATCGGGCACCACCAGCCAGCCGAAGTAGCCGGCGGCGTCCACGTACACCTGCAGGCCGTCGGAGTGGATGTCCGGGTTCTCGTTCTCCAGCTCGGGGTCGGGCGCATCCGCGGACCGGAAGACGGGCTCCGGCGCGACGACGTCCACCGCGAGGTAGAGCGTCGAGCCGGCGGCGTTCAGGTACGCCTGCGCCGCGAACGCCTCGGGCCCCGGCCACGGCTCCTCCGCCCGCCGGAACTGGTCCGAGCGGTCGAGGCGCAACGGTGCGCTCGTCTCGAAACCGTCCAGGCTCCCGTCCATCGCGGGCGGCTTCGCGACACGCTGGATGCGCGCCACCGGAGCCGGCGGCGCCTCGGGCGCCGCGAGCGGTTCCTCGGGCAGGTCGCGGAGTCCGCCCAGGGCGATGGGGTCCCCGCGACCGAGGTCGATGAGCCACCCGTCGTCGTTCGCCTCGTGCGTGTGGAGCGAGCCATCGGCGAGCCGGACGACGAACGTGCTCTCGACGCACTCCAGCTCCTCGACGCCCGCGCCGAGGTCCACGCAGGCCGCGAGCGTGACCTGCTCGCCCTCGGAGATCACCAGTGGGAATTCCAGCTCCTCCGGGTCGTGGCCCGGAGGCCCCGGCGCGCGGTGCATCTCGACACGGAACGGCTGGCGTGCGCCGAGCAGGACGCGGAGCACGCCGTCCGGCCGCGTGAAGGTCACCCCGAACTCGTCCGCAACTGCCTGCCCGAGCCCGTGCCAGGGCAGCATCAGCGTCCGGTCGCCGGTGCTGCTCATCATCTGCACCACGTCGAGCACGTAGCCGGGAGCCACCACGACGGTCCGCTGGAGCGCCGCGCCGTGGAACGCCGTGTTGTCGGGAAGCTGGGCGCACACCCACCCGTGGTCACCCGCGTCGTCGAAGCCGACCGAGAGGCCATCCGCGGGCAGCTGCGAGGCGCCGTCCACCGCCGGCGCGTTGTGAGCGAACGTCGTGCGATACCACCCCAGGCTCTCGGCGACGTACGAACCGGTCCCGAAGTCCACCAGCCATGGCACGCCACCCGCGTGCACGGTGAGGTGCAGGCGGTCCGGGTGGCCGTGGGCGCCCCCGCTGTCGCCGTAGTCGAGACTCACGTAGGTGCGCCCCTCGTCGCGGCGCAGGACCGCGAGCCCCGTCGCCTCGAGGTGGGCCGTCCCCGGACGCCACGCGTCGGCGGGGACCTCCGGGAGCGCCGGCGCCATCCACGCCAGCGCCTTCCATCCGAGTCCGTCGCGGCGCACGCCCGCAGGCGGCTCGGCGCGCTCGATGTCGGTGATGGTGCGAGCGCCGTCGTCCACGACCGGGACGGACGGGTCGTACAGGTGCCGCAGCAGCGAGGCCGTCTCCGCCGTGCCCAGCCGGGCCCACGCCAGCTCCCACAGCTCCGCCATCCGCCGCTGCCGCAGCGACACGCCGAACTTGGCGTCCCGGCGCGCCGGGAAGGTGAAGTCGGGCAGCGCGGTGAGCAGCGGCGCACGGAAGGCGGCCCGGAACTTCGCGCCCAGCCCGTCGGGCTCGATCCAGAGATCCGTGTCGCCCGCCGTGCGCAGCATCTCCGCACCCCAGGCGAGGCCCCGCAGCGCGAACCAGTGGTAGTTCTCCCCCTCGAACCACAGCCCGTCGGCGTGGAGGCCGGCGTCGAGTGTGGCGAGGATGCCGCGCGGCCCGTGCGCCGCGTCCCGGCACATCGCCTCGTCGGCGAGCACCCGGCCCAGGGCGTAGCGCGCGGCCGCGTGCCACACCTGCCGGTTGCCCGACTCCGGGAAGTCCCCGATGAGCGCGGCGCTCGGCGCGAAGACCTGCGCGGCGAGCACCTCGCGAAGCGCGGCGGGCAACAGGCCCGCGTCGTCCAGGAGTGCCGACGCCGCAGCCAGCTGCAGGACCCACACCGACTCGATGTACGTGGAGAAGAACGGCCGGCTCGGGCCGAGCACGTTGTCCCAGTTCGGATAGCGGGGATACGCCTCCGCGAGCGCGCCCAGCGATTCCACCGCGCGGGCCGCATAGCGCTCCTCTCCCGTGAAGGCGGCGAGGTGCGCCGAGAGCAGCACCCGCTCCGCGAGCCAGAGCTGGTACCAGTAGTTCCACCAGCGCCGGCCCTGCTCGGTGGACCAGACCCGGCCGCAGCGCGTGCACCGCTGCGCCTCCGGCGAGAACGGGTCGAAGCCGAGGTCCGCGCGGTCGTCGCGGCACAGGCTTCCCCAGCGGGAGAGGAGCGCCTTCTCCGCGGGTATGTGGAGCGGCCGCTCGAGGAACGGCACGAGGTCGCGCGCCAGGTGCTCGCGCAGCGCCACGAGGTCCGGCGAATCCCGGATCACGTCACGGCGGCCGGCGATCCCCTCTTGCGAGCACAGCAGGCTCACTGCTCTACCGCTCCTGGCACGTCCACGCCTCCACGCCCGCCTGGTCGAAGGTGAACTTCAACACGGTGCCGCCCGCCTCGCGGAGCGCTTCGCCGACGGCGTGCTCCTCGCCCGGCGGCGCGAGGAAGACGAGGCAGCCGCCCGCTCCGGAGCCGCACGCCTTGAACGCCTTGGCCCCGGCGCGCGCGGCGGCGTCCGCGAGCGTCCGCATCGCCGCCGTCTCCATCTCCGGACCGAGCGCCCGCTGGTGCCGCCAGTTCTCAGAGAGGATCTCGCCGACCGCGCCGACATCGCCGCGGAGCAGCGCGCCGCGCATCGCGACGGCGCAGGCCTTGAGGCCATGGAGCGCGGCCGTCACCGCGGCGTCACCGGCGACGTAGCGCTCCATCACGCGGGCGATGGTCCGGCCGGAGAGCCGCGACGCGCCGCTGTAGCACAGGACGCAGTGCTGCTCCAGCTCGCGCAGGCAGTCCGGCTGGGGCGCGAGCCGCGTCGCCGACACCGCGGGGTCCGCGAACTCCAGGAACTGGAAGCCGCCGAGTGCAGCGCTGTACTGGTCCTGCTTGCCGCCGGGGACTTTCGCGTCCTCGGTCTCGAGGCGATGCGCGACCTGCGCGATCTCCGCCGCCATGCGCGTCTTGCGCCGCGCGGCATCGAGCGCGGCCACCACCGCCACGCCCATCGCGCCCGACCCGCCGAGCCCCGATCCGGGCGGGTAGTCGGCCCGCGTCACCAGCTCGAAGTCGCCTTTCGGCCCGCAGGTTCGCGCCGCCGCGGCCAGGAGGGCGAGATCTCCCTCCACGGGCAGCTCGGACGCGCGCCGCGCCGAGACAGTGGCGCCGTAGTCGAGGGCGTGCAGCCGCACGCCGCCCCGGCGGCGGCGCACCACCGCGTGGGCGTAGAGGCTGATGGCGGCGCTCACCACGACGCCACCCTCGCGGGTCGAGTAGGGCGGCACGTCGGTCCACGCCCCGGCGAGATCGAGGCGCGTTGGCGCCCGCGCGCGAACGATCACGGCGCCGACCCGAGGCGCCAGTGCTGCACCGTGGCGAGCTCGCCGCGCAGGTCCATCCGGACCCCGTGCAGGCGACGGCTGATGCCCTGCACGCCGCGCGCGTGGTAGAGCCAGGTCACCGGCGCATCGGCCGTCACGAGGCGCTGGACCGCCGCGAGGTCGCCGGCGTCGAGCGCGCCGTCCACGGCCGGGTTCGCGTACTGGGTGTACTGCTGCGCCTCGCCCCGCCGGCGGGAGTCGAAGAGGGCGCCGAGATAGCCCAGGCTCAGGTCTCCGGGGATGCCGGTCACGAGAGCATCATACTCACGCGAGGGGCTCTGCGCGTTGGCCAGAAATGCCCCGAGCTCGAGCTGGCGGATCCGCACCCGGACACCGACGGCGGCCAGGTCGGCCTGGATCATCTGCTCGAGGACGTTGTCGGCCGACCCGACGGTCGTGAGCGTGAACGCGAGTTCCCCGTTCCCGCGACGACGGAGACCGTCCGCGTCCGGGCGCCAGCCGAGGGAGTCGAGCACGGCGCGCGCGGCGGCGCGGTCGAAGGGCACGACGGGAACCGGGACGGCCTTCGGGTGCGACGCCGGCACGGGGCCGCCGGCCACCTCGCCGAATCCGTAGAGATAGGCCGCCACCATCTGGCGCCGATCGAGCGCCAGGGTCAGCGCCCGCCGGAGTCGCGGCTCCTGGAACACCGGGCGCCGCGCGTTCCAGAAGATCCCGTACGACATCAGGACCGGGTAGTCAACCACGGTCAGCCCCGGCACGCGCCGCACCACGCTCGCGTGCATCGGCAGGATGCCCGCCACGTGCAGCTCGCCGCTGGTGAGACCGGCCAGCTTCGTGGACGGCTCCTCCACCACGACGATCACCAGCCGGCGGACGGCGGGCGGGCCGCCGAGCGCGGGCGGGAACGCCGGGTTCGCCTCGAAGACCCACCGGCGGCCCGGCTGGTGCGCGACGAACCGGAACGGGCCGTTGCCGACCGGCCGCTCGTTGAACGCCGCGACGCGCAGCGACTCCGCGGCCACCGCGCCGAGGATGTGCTCGGGGAGGATCGCGAGGTCCGTGAGCACGTCGGGAAGTCCCGCCTGCGGCCGGCAGAAGTCGAGGCGCAGCGTGCGCGCATCGGGCGCCTGGACGCCCGTCAGGCACGAGAGGTCAGCGGCGCGCGGATACCCGGTCCGCGGGCTACGCGCCGCACGGAGGGTGAACGCGGCATCGCGCGCGGTGGTCGGGGCGCCGTCGTGCCAGCGCACGTCGCCGCGGACCTCCAGCGTCAGCGTCCGCCGGTCCGGCGACCACATCCACCGCTCCGCGAGGTACGGCTCGGGCCGGAGCAGGCTGTCGTAGCGCACCAGCGTCAGGAAGAGGACGTGGCGCTGCACCTGCTTCGCAAGCGGGTGGATGGTCAGCAGCGGGTTGATGGACTGCAGGTCCGCCCCGGAGGCGTAGAACACCGTCCCCGCCGGCGGCGCCGGAGCGCAGCCGAGGAGTGACGTGAGCACGACGAACCGGAGGGCGCGCATGGTGGCATAGTAGAATAGCCCGCGTGGCCGGGCGCCAGAGGAGGGGGCGTTCCTTCCACCCGGCCAGCACTGGCAGGTACTGTACACTTCACCCCTGAGCCCTCACTCTTGAGGCGATGCTCCGCTACTTCGCCCGCCGCGTCCTCGCCGCGCTCCCCGTCCTGGCGCTGGTGCTCACCGTCACCTTCGCCGGCCTGCACCTCGCGCCCGGCGACCCCGTCCGGCTCTACCTGGGCCCCGGCGCCGATGCCGCCGCGGCGGCGGAGCTGCGCCACGCCGTCGGGCTGGACCGCCCGCTGCCCGTGCAGTACCTGGCATGGCTCGCCGACTTCGTGCGCGGCGACTGGGGCACCAGCATCGCCCAGCACCGGCCCGTCATCCGCGTCCTTCGCGACGCCCTCGGCCCGACCGTACTGCTGGCCGGCGTGAGCCTCCTGCTCACCTACCTGCTCGGACTGGCCACCGGCGCGCTGCAGGCGATGCGCCGGCGCTCGGCACTCGACACGGGGATCACGGCGGTCACTTCGGTGCTGCAGGCCTTCCCGGCCTACGTGCTCGCCCTCGGCCTCGTGCTCGTCTTCGCCTATGGCTCCGCGCTCTGGGGTTGGCCCGCCGGTTTCCGCCTGCCGGCCATCGGCGCGGAGAGCGTCGCCGCCGACTTCCTCACCCCGGCACAGCGCTTCGCCGACCGCGTCAGGCACCTGCTGCTGCCGGTGCTCACGCTGACCGTGATCGGCGCGGCCGGGATGGCGCGCTTCGCCCGCGCCAGCCTCGTGGATGCCCTGCGGCAGCCGTTCGTCGCCGCCGCCCGCTCCCGCGGCCTCAGCGGGCGGCGCGTGCTGGTCCGCCACGCGCTGCGCACCGCCCTGCTCCCGGTGGTGACGCTGCTCGGGCTCCAGTTGCCGGCGCTCTTCTCGGGCGTGGTGTTCGTGGAGGCGATCTTCGCGTGGCCGGGGATGGGCCGCGTCGCCGTCCAGGCGGTGCTCGCCCGTGACTATCCCGTGGTGATGGCCGTGACGGCGGTCTACGCCGTGCTCGTGGTGCTCGGGAACCTCATCGCCGATGCGCTGGCGGCCCTGCTCGACCCGCGCGTGGACGTGCGGACGTGAGCGGCACCCGCGGTCTCCTCGCCCGCCTCGCGCGGGACCGGCGCGCCGTGGTGGGCGGGCTCATCATCGCGGCTGCCATCGCGGCGGCGCTCGTCGGGCCCCGGCTCCTTGGGCCGCCGTCCATCCAACTGGACGACGTCGTCGCCCGCCGCTTCGTCCCGCCGTTCGGCGCCACGCCCGAGGGCACACTCCACTTCCTCGGCACCGACCGGTTCGGCCGCGACCTCCTCGAGCGGCTCTGTTCGGGTGCGCGGGTATCGCTCGCGGTCGGTGTTCTCGCGGCGCTGACCGCGCTCCTGGTCGGCGTCGCGGCCGGCGCGGTCGCCGGATACGCGGGAGGCCTCCTGGACCGCGCGATCGTCGCGGTGACCGACGCCGCGCTTGCGGTGCCACGCGTCCCCTTCCTCCTCCTGCTCGTGGCCCTCTTCGAGCCGGGTGTGCCGCTCGTCGTGCTCGCCCTCGGCCTCACCGGGTGGATGACCGTCGCGCGGCTGGTCCGCGCGGAGGTGCGGGCCGTGCGCGGCCGCCCGTACGTAGAGGCGGCACGCGCCCTCGGCGCGCGCCCCGCACGGGTCGTCACGGCACACGTGCTCCCCAACGCCCTCGCCCCGGCTCTCGTCGCCGCCGCACTTGGCGTGGGCAACGCCATAATGCTCGAGGCCGGCCTCTCGTTCCTCGGGCTCGGCGTGCAGCCTCCCATCCCCTCGTGGGGCAACATGATAGCCGCAGGCCGCGAAGCGCTGGTGAGCGCCCCCTGGGTCGCCCTGGCGCCCGCCGCCGCGGTGGCTCTCGTGGTCCTCGCCTTCAGCCTCCTCGCCGACGCAGCCGAAGCCGCCTTGGCCGGCGACCGCCCGACCGCCTGACGCGAGCCGCCACGACCGGCGGCGCCGCCGCGCCGCCAGAGGCCCGTCGGCTTGCCCCGCCGAGCGCACAAGGCTATCTCACTGAGGGACCGAGAAGGGGGACCGTGCGCGCGATGGTAGTGGATGACCTAGCCTACAGCCGCCGGGCGCTCAAAGGCGTCTTCCAGAGCGCCGGCTACCAAGTCGCCACCGCGGAGGACGGCGAAGCTGCCCTGCGGCTCATCCGCACCGACCGGCCCGACGTCGTGGTGACCGACATCCTGATGCCGAACCTCGACGGCTTCCAGCTCTGCCGGGCGATCAAGAGCGATCCCGACCTGGCAAGCATCGTCGTCGTCTTCTACACCGGCTCGTACACCGATCCCAAGGACAGGGAGTTCGGGATGGGGCTGGGTGCCGCGGCCTATCTCGTCAAGCCGCTCGAGCCGCGGGAGCTGCTCGCCGAGGTCGCGCGGGCCGTCGGGCAGCCGGAGCCGGTGCTCCAGCCGCGCCGCAATGTCGCCGAGACGTTCTCCACCGCGTACGCCGACCGGCTCGCGAGCAAGCTGCAGGACAAGGTGGCCGAGCTGCAGAGGACCTACCTCGCGCTCGAGGAGACCTACACCGGGACCGTCGCGGCGCTCGCCCTCGCGCTCGCGGCCCGCGAGGGGCTGAGCCCGATGGAGGCCGAGCGGCCGGCGCGCCTGGCCCAACTCTTCTGCGAGCGGGTCGCGCCGGACCTCGCGGCCGACCCGAACGTCTTCCGCGGGTTCCTGCTGCACGACATCGGCAAGCTCACGCTTCCCGACGGCCTGCTCACCAAGCTCGGCGCGCTCAGCGCCGAGGAGCGGACACAGATCCGCCTCCGGCCCGCTCTCGCCGCCGACATCCTGCGCAACGTGCCGGGCCTCGGCCGCGCATTCGAGGTCGTGCGGCACCACAACGAGAACTGGGACGGCAGCGGGTACCCCGACGGGCTCGCGGGTGAGGCCATCCCCGCCGCTGCCCGGATCTTCGCCATCGCCAACTCCTTCGAGGCGATGACCACGGGCCGCCCCTACCGGGCGAAGATCTCCGTCGACTGGGCCGTGGCGGAGATCCGGACGCGGGCCGGCACGCAGTTCGACCCCGGCCTCACCGAGGAGTTCTGCGCGATGGTCACCGCGATGCGCGAGCGGTAGCTGGAAGCGCTTCACCTGCTGTTCGCCGCGGCCGGGGGCGCCGTCGCCGTCCTGGCTGGTTGGGCGGTGCGCCGCTGGGAACGTCGCGGAGATGCGCTGTCCCTCGAGCGTGCGGCCCGGGAGTCGGTCGTCCAGTCCCGCGAACGCGGCCTGCTCCGCGACATCACCCGCGCGATCCTGGCGCGCCACGCCCTCGCCGACGTCCTGGACGCCGTCGCGCACGGCGCCTCGGAACTCCTCGGCGCGACGATCGGCCACATCTCGCTCCTCACCGAGGACGGCCGGTCGGTGCGGCTGGCCGCCGCCACCGGGCCGCTGCGGGCGAGGGCCGGCGAGAAGATGCCGCGCGAGGGCTCGATGCCCGGGTGGGTGATCGAGCACGGCGAGCCACTGGTCGTGGACGACCTCACGGCCGACCCGCGCGTGTACACCGGGGTCAACCGCGAGCTGGGGTTGGAACGCGGCGTGATGGTGCCGCTGCGTCAGGGGGACCGCATCGTCGGCGCGCTCGGGTGCGACAACGCGCAGGGCGGCCGGCGCTTCGGCTCCCGGGACGTCGAACTCCTCGAGCGTCTCGGCGAGCAGGCGGCGCTCGCCATCGAGAGCGCGCGACTCCTCGAGCGCGCCGAGAAGGCGCTGAAGGCGCTCGCGCAGCAGAACCTGGCGCTGGAGCAGGCCATCCGCCACAAGGGCGCCTTCCTCGCGAACATGTCGCACGAGCTGCGCACACCGCTCAACGCCATCATCGGGTTCAGCGACCTGCTGTCGAGCGGCGCGCTGGGCGGACTGGACGTGGCGCAGCGCGACGGCGTGGACACGATCCTCCGCAACAGCCGCCATCTCCTGGGGCTCATCAACGACCTGCTCGATCTCTCGAAGGTCGATGCCGGGAAGCTGGCCCTCCACCTGACGCCGGCCGATCTCCGGGATCTCGTCGCCGGCATCCTGCGGGACACCAGCAGCCTCGTCGGCCAGCGGAGCCAGCGGGTGCTCACGGAGTTGAGCGGCGATTCCCTCGTCGTCAAGGCGGACGAGGTGCGCGTCCGGCAGGTGCTCTTCAACCTGGTCTCCAACGCCGTGAAGTTCACCCCCGAAGGCGGCGAGATAAGCATCCGGGCGCTGCGTACCACGGCGCCGCTGCCGCTGCCGGCGGACCGCGCCGGCGACCAGGCCGGTCTCGCCCCGCGGGACGCGGTGTGGGTGGCCGTGGGAGACACGGGGCCCGGCATCAAGCCGGAGGACATGGGCCTGCTCTTCCAGGAGTTCTCACAGGTGGACGTGTCGCCCAGCCGGCGGCACGAAGGCACGGGCCTGGGGCTCGTGCTGTGCCGGCGGTTCGTGGAGCTGCACGGCGGCACGATCGGCGCGGATTCCGTCTACGGGCACGGGAGCACCTTCTGGTTCCTCCTGCCGGTGGACGGCCCCATCCGCCGCACCCCGTTGGTGGCCGCAGAGCCCGCGCCCATCTTGGCCTGATGACCCGCGTCCCCGGACCGTCGCCAGCGTGACGCCCGCCGTCATCGCCCTCGCCGCGTCGCTCGGCATAGCCCTCCTGGTCATCGTCCGGCTGGCCCGCGCGCGGAGTCGCGCGCAGCGCCACGTCGCCTTCCTCGAGCGGCTGAACGAGATCAGCCAGGTCCTGCTGACCGAGCGCAACGTGCGTGGCGTGCTGCGCCTGGTGGCGGAGAGCTCCGGTAAACTCCTGTCCACCGACTCGGCGTACGTCGCCCTCCTGACGCCCGACGGGTCCCGCATCGTGCTCGAGGCGGCCACCGGCGTGCTCGCGCAGCTCGTGGGCTCGGTCGTCCCGCCGGAGGGGAACATCGCGGCCGAGGTCGTCCGCACCGGCCAGCGGCTTGTTCTCAACGATGTGGAGAAAGACGGCCGGGGGTTCCGGTCGCTGCACGAGGGCGTGACCCTGCGCGCGTCGGCCGTGCAGCCGCTGATGCTGAAGGGCCGCTGCATCGGCGTGCTGGGCACCGAGAACCCGCGGCGCGGGCACCCGTACGAACAGCGCGACACGGATCTGCTCCGCGACCTCGCCAGCCACACGGCGCTCGTCATCGAGAGCCTCCGCGCGATCGGCGAGCTGGCCACGCGGGAGCGCCGCGCCGCCCTCCTCAACGCGCTGAACAGCCGCATCCGCCAGACCCTCGAGCTGCAGACCATCCTCGAGTCGGCAGTGCGCGAGCTCGGCGCCGCCCTGGGCGCCTCGCGCTGCTTCGTGCGGCTCACGCGCGGCACGGACCTCCTCGCCCCCTCGAGCGAGTGGCACGCGCCTGAGGTGCCGTCCGTATCCGCACGCGCGGACCCGACGCTCCCGCTCCAGGTGGCCGCGATCCGCGAGCGGCGTACGCTCGAGACACCCGACGCGCGTTCGGACGGGCGCATCCCGGGCGGCGCCCCGGGCGTCACCCAGGCCCTGGCGGCGCTCGTGACGCCCATCCTGCTGCGCGGCGAGGCCATCGGCGTGATCGTGTTCCACCAGTCGGGCGTCGCCCGCGCCTGGCGCGAGGAGGAGATCGGGCTGGTCGAGGAGGTCGCGGCCGAGCTGGGGGTCGGGATCGCGAACGCGCGGCTCTACCGCTCGTCCGAGGACGCGAGCCGGGAGCTCGCGATCAAGATCGGCGAGCTGGAGCGCGCCAACCGGATGAAGGCGCAGTTCCTCGCCAACATGTCGCACGAGCTGCGCACGCCGCTCAATGCCGTCATCGGGTTCTCCGAGATGCTGCTCCTGGGCGCGCACGGGGCGCTGACGCCGGAGCAGGAGGACGCGCTCCAGACCGTCTCGCGCAACGGCCGGCACCTGCTGGGGCTGGTGAACGACATCCTCGACCTCTCGAAGGTCGAGGCCGGCCGGATGGAACTGCACCTCACGCCGACGAACGTCCGCGAACTCCTGACCGACGTGCTGGCGGGGATGGACAGCCTCGTCGCGGCGAAGGATCACACTGTGACGCTGGAGCTCGCCGACGGGCCGCTGGTGCTGCGGGCCGACGAGCTGCGCGTCCGGCAGGTCCTCTTCAACCTGATCTCGAACGCCGTGAAGTTCACGCCGACGGGCGGGCAGATCGTGATACGGGCGGTGCGCAAGCCGATGCTCCTCCAGGGCTCGGGGGAGCTGCAGCGGGAGCGCGAGGCCGTCTGGATCGCGGTGTCCGACAACGGCATCGGCATCGCGCCCCACGACGTGAAACGGCTCTTCACGGAGTTCAGCCAGGTGGACGCGTCGCACGCCCGGCGCTACGAGGGCACCGGGCTCGGACTCGCCCTCTGCAAGCGGTTCGTGGAGTTGCTTGGCGGGCAGATCGGGGTGGAGAGCACCCTCGGCCGCGGCAGTACCTTCTGGCTCGTCCTCCCGGTGGACGGGCCGCCGACCGCGGCGGTCGCCGCCTAGGCGGGCCGGCGCGCCGCGCCGGCCAGGGCGTCCACTGCAGCCGGCAGGTCCCGCGCAGGGACACGCACCCGCAGCAGCCGCAGCCCCCGCCGCTCGAGCGCCTCGAGGTCCCCCAGCGCCTGCGCGAGCTCGAGCCGCCCGAAAGTGTAGCCCGCCCCCGGCACGTCCGCGTCCCGTTCCGCCTCCGCCTCGATCTGCAGGAAGGCCCCGCGCGGCGGCCCGCCCTTGTGGAACTGGCCCGTCGAGTGCAGGAACCGCGGGCCGTAGCCGACGGTCACGGCCGCGCCGGTCGCGATGCCGACGGCCCCGCGCAGGCGCCCGAGCAGGGCGTCGTGGGACGGTGTCGGCGCGAGGTACGCGAGGATGGCGCCGTAGTCCCCCGGGCCCACGGCCGAGAGCCACGAGGCGAACCGCCCGGCAAGGTCGCCGGGGACGCCGGAGGGGACCGGGGCGGGCACGTCGCCGCGCCGGAAGCGCCCGAGGACGGTGTCGGTGTTCGCCTTGCTCTCCGCGACGTTCGGCTGGTCGAAGGGATTGAGCCGCAGCCAGGCGCCGCACAGCGCCGTCGCCACTTCCCACTCGAAGAACGCGGCGCCGAGGCCGGACCGCGGGTCGAACTGCAGCGCGAGCGCCGGGTGGCCGGCCTTCGCGACCGCGGTCAGCGTGCGCTGCTCCGGCCGTGCGTCGTCGCCCGGCGCGCACAGCGCCACGAAGAGCCGGTCGGCACCGTACGCCGCGGGTTCGCGAACCGCCTCGCCCACGACCGGCAGCAACCCCGTGCCGCCCTTCCCGGTGCTCTCCGCGACGAGCTGTTCCACCCACGCCCCGAACGGCTCGCAGGCCTGCGGCATCAGAAGCGTCAGCTTGTCGCGCCCCTGCTCCACCGCGCTCGCCAGCAGCGCCCCGAGGCGCGCTGCCCGCTGGCCCGCCGGACCGTCCGGCGTCCGGCACTCTTCGCGCGAGCGCTGCGCCCCCGCCAGGATCTGCCGCACGTCCACGCCGAGCAGCGCCGCCGGCACGAGACCGAAGAGCGAGAGCGCCGAGAAGCGCCCGCCGACGTCGGGAGGGTTGAGGAAGACGCGGCGGAACCCGTGGGCGTGCCCGAGCTGCGCGAGCGGCGTACCGGGATCGGTGATCGCCGCGAACTGCGCGCCGTTGCCGCCCGTGCGATCGAGGAAGTACGCCGCGAGGGCGCTCGACTCCACCGTCGAGCCGGATTTCGACGACACGAGGAAGAAGGTGCCGACGGGATCGCCGGCCCCTTCCGCGGCGAGCACGGCCCCCGGATCGGTGGTGTCGAGCACGGCAAGCGTCGGCGCGCCACCCTCACCACCGAGCAACCGCGCGAACACGTCGGGCCCCAGGCTCGAGCCACCCATCCCGAGAAGGAGCACCCGCCGGAACCCGGCGGCGCGCACCTCCGCCGCGAACCGCTCGACCTCCGCCACGTGCGCGGGCATCGCGAGCGGGAGATCCAGCCAGCCTAGCCGCTCCACCACCTCGTGCCGCTCGCGCTCGCCCTCCACCCACAGCGTGGGGTCCTTGGCGAAGAGCCGCGGCAGCAGCGACGTCCGCGCCTCGTGGACGCGGCCCGCGACCAGCGCGCCGAAGCGGCGCTGCGCCGCGAGGTCCATCATCCCAGGGCCCGCGCCCGCTTCGCCTCGACCGCGACCAGCAGGCTGGTGAAGGAGTCGGCGAACTTCTTCACGCCGTCCGCGGCGAGGAAGTCGGTCACCTCGCGCAGCGGGATGCCGGCGGCGTCGATGGCGGCGAGGCAGCGGCGCGCGCCCTCGACGTCGGCGTCGATGGTGCGGACCGGCCTCCCGTGATCCTGGAAGGCGCGGAGCGTCGCCGGAGGGACGGTGTTGACGGTGTCCGGACCGATGAGGCGGTCCACGTAGAGCGTGTCGGGGTAGCGTGGATTCTTCGTGCCGGTGCTCGCCCAGAGCGGCCGCTGCACCGCCGCGCCCTTCGCCATCAGCTCGCGGAAGCGCGGCGCGCTGAAGCCCTGCACGTAAGCCTGGTACGCGACGGCCACGTTCGCGACGGCGGCGCTGCCGAGGAGCGCCTCGAGGCGGCTGCGCTCCGCGGCGTCACCCGAGGCCGCGATGCGCTCCCCGAGCCGCCTGTCCACCTCGGTGTCCACCCGGCTCACGAAGAAGCTCGCCACCGAGCGGATGCTCTCGAGCGCCTGCCCCGCCCGCTCGCGCTGCTCGAGGCCCGCGAGGTACGCGTCGATCACCTGCTGGTACACTCCCACCGCGAACAGCAGGGTGACGTTGACGTTCAGCCCTCCGGCGATGAGCCGCGTGACGGCGGGCAGGCCCGCCGGCGTCCCCGGGACCTTGATCATCAGGTTCGGCCGGTCCACCGCCGCCCAGAGCCGCCGCGCCTCGGCCACCGTCCCCTCGGTATCGTGCGCGAGGTCCGGCGCCACCTCGAGCGACACGAAGCCGTCGTTCCCGCCGGTCATCTCGTAGATCGGCCGGAAGACGTCCGCCGCCCGCGTGACGTCCTCGACCGCGAGGGTCTCGTAGATGGTGCGGGCGTCCCGGCCGGCGCGCGCGAGTTCCGCGATGGCCGCGTCGTAGGCCGCGCTCCCCGCGATCGCCTGCTCGAAGATCGTGGGGTTGCTCGTCACGCCGCGGATGCCGTCCCGCTCGATCAGCCGGCGCAGTTCGCCGCCGTCGAGGAGGTCGCGGTGGATGTAGTCGAGCCAGAGGCTCTGGCCCAGGACAGCGATCGCGGCGGCCGGGTGGACGGGACCGGAGGTGCGCGCCATGGAAGCCTCCTACGCGAGGAGCGCGCGGGCCTGTGCCGCGACGTGCTCCGGGGTGAACCCGAACTCCGCGAACAGCCGCTCGGCCGGCGCCGAGGCGCCGAACCGATCGAGACCGACGACCGCACCACCGTCGCCGACCCAGCGATGCCAGCCGAAGGTCCGGCCCGCCTCCACCGCGACCCGCGCGCGGACCGCCGGCGGCAGCACGGCATCGCGGTAGTCCGCCTGCTGCCGGGCGAACAGCTCCGCGCTGGGGAGGCTCACGACGCGCGTCGCGATGCCGTCCGCGTCGAGCAGCGCCTTGGCGCCGAGGCAGATCGCGACCTCGGAGCCGGTGCCGATCAGCACGACGCGCGGCACGCCCCCTGCCGCGTCGGCCAGCACGTAGCCGCCGCGGTGCAGGCCGGTCGCCGCCGCGAGCACCCCGCGGTCGAGCGCCGGCACCTTCTGCCGCGTCAGCACCAATACCGTCGGCCCGTCGCTCCGCTGCAGCGCGGCGCGCCACGCCTCCACCGTCTCGGCGGCGTCCGCCGGGCGGAGCACCACCAGGTTCGGGATGGCACGGAGCGCCGCGAGGTGCTCGATCGGCTGGTGCGTCGGCCCATCCTCGCCGAGCCCTATGCTGTCGTGGGTGAACACGTACACGACCGGCAGGCCCATCATCGCCGCGAGGCGGATGGCCGGCCGCATGTAGTCGGCGAAGACGAGGAACGTGGCCCCGTACGGCCGCACGCCGCCGTGCAACGCCATCCCGTTGAGCACGCCGCCCATCCCGTGCTCGCGGACGCCGAAGTGCAGGTTCCTGCCCTCGGGATGCGTCGCCGAGAAGTCCGGGACGCCCTGGAGGAAGGTGTTGTTCGACGGCGCGAGGTCCGCCGAGCCGCCGATGAGGGTCCGCACCACCGGCGCCAGTGCGCTCAACACCCTCCCCGACACCGCGCGAGTCGCCTGCGCCCCGTCCTTCGGGCCGATGGCGGGGAGCGCCGTGTCCCAACCCCGCGGCAGCTCACCGGAGAGTGCGGCCCGCCACTCCGCCGCCAGCTCGGGTAGTGCGGCCTCGTGCGCCGCGACCCGCTCGCGCCACGCCGCCTCGGCCTGGACGCCGCGCTCGATGCAGCCGGCGCAGTGGGCGCGCGCGGCTTCCGGCACGTGGAACGTCTCCTCCGCCGGCCAGCCGTACGCCCGCTTGGTGAGCGCGATCTCCTGCTTGCCCAGTGGGGCGCCGTGTGCCTCGGCGGTGTCCTGCTTGTTCGGGCTCCCGAAGGCGATGTGCGTGCGCACGATGACGAGCGACGGCCGCGCGGTCTCCGACCGGGCGGCGCGCACCGCGGCGTCGAGCGCCGCGAGGTCGTTGCCGTCGGCCACGCGCTGCACGTGCCAGCCGTACGCCTCGAACCGCCGGCCGACGTCCTCGCTGAACGCCAGGCCCGTCGCGCCTTCGATGGTGATGCGGTTGTCGTCGTAGAAGACGATGAGCTTGCCGAGGCCGAGGTGGCCGGCGAGCGAAGCCGCCTCGTGCGAGATGCCTTCCATCAGGTCGCCGTCGCTCGCGATGACGTACGTGCGGTGGTCCACCACGCGATGCGCATCGCGGTTGAAGCGCGCGCCAAGGTGCGCCTCGGCGAGCGCCATCCCGACGGCGTTCGCGAAGCCCTGGCCCAGCGGCCCCGTGGTCGTCTCGACGCCGGGCGTGTGGCCGCGCTCGGGGTGGCCCGGCGTGCGGCTCCCCCACTGCCGGAAGTTGCGCAGCTCCTCGAGCGGGAGGTCGTAGCCCGTCAGGTGCAGCGTCGCGTACAGCAGCATCGACGCGTGGCCCGCCGAGAGCACCAGCCGGTCGCGGTCGGGCCAGAGGGGATGCCGCGGGCTGTGCCGCAGATGGCGCGTGTACAGGAGATACGCGACCGGCGCGAGCGCCATCGGGGTGCCGGGATGGCCGGACTGCGCCTGTTCCACGGCGTCCATCGCCAGCGTGCGAATGGTGTTGATGCAGAGCAGGTCGAGGTCCGCGGCGGAGGGCTGGGCGCTCATGGGCCAAGGAATCTAGCTGCGAGGCCGCTGGCCCGCGATGCGTCGGCCCTCAGGTCGCCGGTGCCATCCCGGCCAGCCACACCCCCGCAGGGCCGTGGTGCCTACCAGCGGATCGCCGCGCTCCCCCACGTGAAGCCCGAGCCGAAAGCCGTCAGGACCAGGAGGTCGCCCCGCTGGAGCCGGCCCGCCTGCACGCACTCGTCCAGCGCGATCGGGATGGACGCCGCGGTCGTGTTCCCGTACCGGTCGATGTTGGCGCAGACCTGGTCGTCCCGCAGGCCCAGCTGCTTCTGCACCATCTCGGTGATCCGATGGTTGGCCTGGTGCGGGATGAGGACCTTGATGTCGCTGGTGGTGAGGCCGTTCACCTTCAGGGCCTCCATCACGCTCGCCGGCATGCGCGTCGACGCGTACTTGAAGACCTCCCGTCCCTGCATCTGCGGGTAGTGCAGCCCCTTCTCGATCTGCTCGGCCGAGAGGATCGGCCGGTGGGCGGAGCCGCCCAGGTCCGCCCACAGCAGCTCCGCGTGGGTCCCGTCCGCGAAGATGTGCGTCGAGAGGACGCCTCTGCCGTCGTCGTCGGTGGGCCCGAGGATCGCGACCCCCGCCCCGTCGCCGAACAGCACCGCCATGTCACGGCCGCGCGTCGTGAGGTCGAGCCCGGCCGACTGGATCTCCGCCCCTACGAGGAGCACCCGCTTGTACTGGCCCGTCCGGATCCAGGCGTCCGCGACGGAGAGCCCGTAGATGAAGCCGCTGCACTGGTTGCGGACGTCCAGGCACGGGATGTTCGCGACGCCGAGCTTGCGCTGCAGGTAGACGCCGGCCCCGGGGAACAGATGGTCGGGCGAGAGGGTCGCGAAGACGATGCAGTCGAGGTCGGCGGCCTTCATCCCCGCGCGGTGGAGGGCCACCCTCGTCGCCTCGACGGCGAGGTCGCTGGTCGCCTGATCGTCGGCCGCCCAGTGCCGCTCGGTGATCCCGGTGCGTGTCCTGATCCACTCGTCGGACGTGTCCATCCACTGAGTGAATTCGTCGTTCTTGACGACACGTTCGGGCACATAGAACCCGGTGCTGATGAACTCGGTTCGCGGCATGGCTGTGGTTTCCTCGGCCCAGGAACCAGGTCGGCGACTCGGGAGGGTGAACGGTACGCCACGCCGCTGCGCGCGACAAGAGGCCGCGCGTAGATTGGGGGACATGGACACCTACGACGCCATCACGCGGCGCGTCTCGACGCGCGCCTTCCAGGACCGCCCCGTGCCGCGCGGCGCCGTCGAGCGCCTGCTGGGCGCCGCGGTCCGCGCCCCCAACCACAAGCTCACGGAGCCGTGGCGCTTCGCGGTGCTGACCGGCGCGAGCCGCGACCGCTACGCGGAGGCCCGCCGCGCCCACCGTGCCGCGAAGTTCGACGATCCCGCGGCACCCGACGCCGCGAAGGCCATCGAGAAGACGTGGCGCGAGGCGCGCGAGACGCCGGCCTTCGTCGTGGTGCTGTGCGCCGTCCCGGAGGATCCGGTCCGCCGCGAGGAGGACTTCGCTGCGGCGTGGATGGCGACGCAGAACCTGATCACGGCCGCGACGGCCGAGGGACTGGGGACGTACGTGCGGACGGGCGGCATCCTCGAGGACGACGCGGTGCGGCAGTTGGTCCGGCTCCCGGCCGGCTACCGCCTCATCGCGATCGTGTCGCTTGGCTACCCGGCCGAGGAGCAGCCGCCCCGCCGGCGGACACCCGCCGGGGAGAAGACGCTGTGGCTGGAGTAGCGGACCGGCGCTAGATGTCGTTCAGCGCCGGGCGAGCGCGACCACCCGGCAGACAGGCACGCCGTCCGCGCCGGGCTCCACGACCACGAGCCGGTGCCGGTTCGTGTCCGCGACGACGACGCGGCCGTCCACCACCGCCACCCCCTCAGGCTCGTTCAGCCCGCCGCACTCCTCCGCAGTCGTCCACGTCGTCACGCGGCGCGCCTCCGGGTCCACGAGTTTCAGCCGATGGTTGTACGTGTCGGCGAGGACCAGCCCCCCGCCCCAGGGCGCGAGCCCCGACACGTGCTGCAGGCGCACCTCGTCGCCCACGCCGTCGCAGTCGCCGAAATCGAACAGCCCCGTGCCCACGACGGTGTGCACCGCGCGCTCCCCGAACGGCGTCGCCAAGTCGGCCCAGCGGACGGCACTCGATTCGGCGTCCGCGAAGTAGAGACGGTCGCCCACCGCCGCGAGGGCCGACGGCTGCGCCAGCGTGGCCGCGCGCAGGATCCCGTCGGTGACGTGCTCGCGGCCGGAGCCGGCGAACGCCCGCACCGTCTCCTCGACCACGTCCAGCACCCAGAGCTGGTGCAGTCCCGCCATCGCGATGTAGAGGCTGGGGCCCACGAGCGCGAGATCCCACGGTGAGGCGAGCGGCGTCGTGCGCCCCGGCGCCGGCTTCCACGGCACCACCTGCGCGCGCTCGCCCGTGCCGGCCAGCGTCCGCACCGTGCGGGTCTCGAGGTCGGCGGCGCGCACGGCGTGATTCCCGGTGTCGGCGATGAAGAGCGTGTGGCCGTCGAACGCGAGGCCGTGCGGGTGCGCGAAGCAGGCCTCGGCGAAGGCCCCGTTGCGCAGGGCCGGGGTGCCGGACCCGATCACCGTCTCGACGGTGCCCGCCGAGGCTGCCGGATCGAGCCGGACTTCGAGGACGCGATCGTGACCGGTGTCGGCCACGAACAGCCGGCCGGCCCCGCCGGCGACGAGTTTGGTGGGGAACCGCAGCACCTCGGCCCTCTCGGGCGCCGGGCGCTCGCCGGAATCGACTCCCGGAGCGCCGTCGTCGGCCGCCGATCCCTTCTCGCGTCGCAGCTCGCCCGCGCGCTCGGCGGCTGCCACGAGCCCGCCCACGACGCCCACCAGCCCCTCGTAGGACGCCTCGCCGGCGTGCGAACCGAGGTACTCACCCGTCGGCCCGACGAAGACGAGCGTCGGCCAGGCCTGTACGTCGTAGCGGCGCCAGATGCGGAACTGGCGGTCGTTCACCACCGGGTGCGTGACACCGAGGCGGTGCGTGGCGAGCCGGATCTGCGCGGTGATCCGCTCGTTCGGGTACTTGCCGGCGTGCACACCGATCACCGTCAGCACCCCTGCGAACTCCTTCTCGAGCCTCCGCAACTGCGGAAGGAGATGCTGGCAGTTGATTCAGCCGTAGGTCCAGAAGTCGAGGATGGCGAGGCGGCCGCGGAGGTCGGCGAGCGTGAGCGGGCGGGACGTGTTGAGCCAGTCGAGGCCGTCGGGGAACTCCGGGGCGGTGCTCACCGCGGGCCGGCCGTGACGAGGTCCCTCAGCGTGGCGACGTGGCGTACGCCGGCCAACGCTGCGAGGTCGCCGAAGAAGGCGGAGACGAGGGACGGAGCGGAGCGGTTCACGAGGGGGCCGACCCTAAATGTGGCGCACGGGGGGCGCCGGCGGAAGCGCGGGCCGTGCGAATCCCCGCGAGCCACGCTATCGTAGTGGTACCTATGATCACCGAACTCATCGCCCTCGGCGCCGCGGGTGCCGCCCTCGTCGGCGGTTTCGGCTGGACCCGCAGCTTCGTCCGCAACCGCCTGCGCTTCGTGGATGCGGTGCACGCCAAGCCCGCTCCCTGGATCGCGGGCGCCGCCGCGGCACTCCTCGCCGCGCCGGTCGTCGCGCTCCTGCCCATCGTCGGCGTGGGCACGGCCCTCGCGCTCGGCGTCGGCGCCGGACTCGGCGTAAGGTCGGCCCAGAAGGACCGGCATCTTCTCGGGCCGTGAGGGCGCTCCCGGCGTGAGCGAGGGGGTCGGCGCACGCGTCGCCCGGGCGGGGCTGTGGCTCGGGCCCGCCGCGTTCGCTCTCATACTGGTCCTGCCGGCGCCCGCCGGCATGGGCGCCGCCGCGCACCGCGTGGCGGCGCTCTCCGTCTGGATGGCCGCGTGGTGGATCACCACCGCGGTGGCGCTCGAGGTCACGGCCCTTCTGCCCATCGCCCTGCTGCCGCTCCTCGGCGCGGGCTCGATCGAGCGCGCGGCGGCACCCTACGCCAACTCCGTCGTCTTCCTCTTCCTCGGCGGCTTCTTCGTCGCCGCAGCCTTGGAACGCTGGAGCCTCCACAAGCGACTGGCGTACGGCATTCTCGCGCTGGTCGGCACGGACCGGCGCCGGGTGGTCCTGGCGTTCATGCTGGCCACCGGGTTCCTCTCGATGTGGATCTCGAACACCGCGGCGGCGGTGATGATGCTGCCGATGGCGATGGCGGTGCTCGGCCTGGCGCGGGAGACCGGGGCGGCGGGAGACCCGCACGCGACCGGGGGAGGCTCGGCCCCCGTCGTCGCGGGCGCCCGGCGCCAGAGCGACGGCCTGGGCACGGCCCTCGCGCTCGGCATCGCCTACTCCGCGTCCATCGGCGGCATCGGCACGCTCATCGGCACGCCGCCCAATGCCATCTTCGCAGCGGCCGCACGGCAGCTCTATCACGCCGAGATCGGGTTCGGCGCCTGGATGGCGACCGCGGTGCCCACGGAGATCGTGCTGCTGCTGTTCGCCTGGCTCCTGCTCACGCGCTGGCTCTACCCGACCGCCGGCGCGATCCCGGGGCTCCGCGCGCGCCTTCGGGACGAACGGACGGCGCTGGGCCCCTTGGCCGGCGCGGAGCGGTTCGTCCTCGTCGTGTTCCTGCTCACCGCGTTCGCGTGGATCGCCCGCGAGCCCAAGGTCCTCGGCGCCGTGACGATCCCCGGGCTCGCGACGTGGCTCCCCGGGCTTTCGGACGCGGGCATCGCCGTGATCGCCGCGCTCGTCCTCTTCGCCGTCCCGACGTCGCTGGTGCGCGGCGGCCTCGCGCTCGACTGGGCGTCGGCGCAGAAGGTGCCCTGGGGCATCCTCCTGCTCTTCGGCGGAGGACTGTCACTCGCGGACGCGTTCCAGTCGAGCGGGCTGTCGGAGTGGATCGGCGGGCTCCTCACGCACTTCGCCGGGCAGCCGCGGGTGGTCGTGGTGTTCGCGGTCGCGACCCTCTTCATCTGGCTCACCGAGATCACCAGCAACACCGCGATCGCGGCGATGGCGATGCCGCTCCTCGCCGGCATCGCGGAGGGCCTCGGTCAGCCGCCGCTCCTCCTCATGCGCGTGGCCGCCCTGGGCACGTCGATGGCGTTCTGCCTCCCCGTGGCCACCCCGCCCAACGCGCTCGTCTTCTCCACCGGCAGGGTCACCGTGCTGCAGATGGTCCGCGCCGGCATCTGGATGAACCTCGCCGCGATGGCCGCCATCACGATCCTCGGCACCTGGTTCCTCTGACGACGGGGCCCTCTCCCTGAATGTTCGAGGCCGGCCCGAGTGAGGCCGGCCTCGCCGTGTCACGCGGCGCGTCGGGCAACCCTGCCGCCCTCCGCCGCTAGCTCCCGAACCCCGCCAACTGCCGCAGCACGTACTCGAGGATGCCGCCGTGGCGATAGTACTCCGCCTCCTGCGGCGTGTCGATCCGGACGGTCGCGGCGAAGTCCGTCACCCGGCCGTCCGCCGCCGTGGCGCGGACCCTCACCCGCTTCGCCGCCACCCCCTCCTTCACCCCGACGACCTCGAAGACCTCCTCGCCCGTGAGACCGAGGGACTCGGCGCTCTCCCCCGTCGCGAACTGCAGCGGCAGGATGCCCATCCCCACGAGGTTCGAGCGGTGGATGCGCTCGTAGCTCTCCGCGATGACCACCCGGACGCCGAGGAGGCGAGGGCCCTTCGCCGCCCAGTCGCGGGAGCTGCCTGAGCCGTATTCCTTCCCCGCCAGCACGACGAGCGGCACGCCCTCCCCCTGGTACCTCGCCGCGGCGTCATAGATGGACATCAGCTCGCCGTCGGGCAGGTGCCGCGTCACGCCGCCCTCGGTGCCCGGCGCGAGCCGGTTCTTGATCCGCACGTTGGCGAAGGTGCCGCGCACCATCACCTCGTGGTTGCCGCGGCGCGACCCGTACGAGTTGAAGTCCGGCTGCTGGACGTTCCGCTCCAGCAGGTAGCGGCCTGCGGGGCCGTCCCTCTTGATGGACCCGGCGGGCGAGATGTGGTCGGTCGTGATGCTGTCGCCGAGACAGGCGAGCACCCGGGCGCCCGCGATGTCGGCGATCCCGCGCGGCGTCCGCGGGAGGTCGTCGAAGAAGGTCGCGCGCTTGATGTAGGTCGAGTCGGCGTCCCAGGCGTAGAGATCGCCCTCGGGCACCGGGAGCGCGCGCCAGCGCGCGTCGCCCTCGAACACGTTGCCGTACTCGCGGGTGAACATCTCCGACTTCACGGCCCGGCCCATCGCCTGCGCCACCTCAGCGGCCGAGGGCCAGATGTCCTTCAGGAAGACCGGAGTGCCGTCCTTCCCCGTGCCCAGCGGCTCCTCGTAAAGGTCGATGTCCATCCGCCCGGCGAGCGCGTACGCCACCACGAGCGGCGGCGACATCAGGTAGTTGGCCCGCACCTCCGACTGGACCCGGCCCTCGAAGTTCCGGTTGCCCGACAGCACCGATGCCACCACCAGCTCGCCGTCCCTGATCGCCGCGGACACCGGCTCGGGCAGCGGACCGCTGTTGCCGATGCAGGTGGTGCAGCCGTACCCGACCAGGTGGAATCCCAACTGGTCGAGGTACGGCGTGAGCCCCGCTTCGGCGAGGTAGTCGGTGACGACCTTGGAGCCGGGCGCGAGGCTCGTCTTCACCCACGGCTGGGTGGAGAGGCCCATCTCCACGGCCTTCCTGGCGAGCAGGCCCGCGGCCACGAGCACCGAGGGGTTCGACGTGTTGGTGCAGCTGGTGATGGCCGCGATCACCACGGAGCCGTGACCCAGCTCTGCGGTGCGGCCGCCCATCGTGACGGCGACCCGCGCTGGCCTCGCCTCCGCGGTCTTCTTCAAGCCGGGCAGTGCCGCCAGGAAAGACCGCTTCGCGTCCTTGAGGCCCACGCGGTCCTGTGGCCGCTTCGGCCCCGCCACGCTCGGCTCGACAGTCGAGAGATCCAGCGCGAGGGTGTCGGTGAAGACCGGCTCCGGCGAGTCCTTGGTGTGAAAGAGGCCCTGCTCCTTGAAGTAGGCCTCGACCAGCTGCACGCGCCACGCCGGCCGGCCGGTGAAGGTGAGATACTTCAGCGTCTCGCGGTCCACAGGGAAGAAGCCGCACGTCGCGCCGTACTCCGGCGCCATGTTCGCGATCGTGGCGCGGTCGGCGAGCGGCAGCGCCGACACGCCGGGACCGAAGAACTCCACGAACTTGCCTACGACGCCCTTCTTCCTCAGCAGCTCGGTCACGGTGAGCACGAGGTCGGTGGCCGTCGTGCCTTCGCGCAGCCCGCCGGTCAGCCGGACGCCGAGGACCTGCGGCACGAGCATCGAGGTCGGCTGGCCGAGCATCGCCGCCTCGGCTTCGATGCCGCCGACCCCCCAGCCCAGCACGCCGAGCCCGTTGACCATCGTCGTGTGCGAATCCGTGCCGATGAGCGAATCGGGGTAGGCCTGCGGCGTCCCCTCCCCGGTGGTGAACACCACACGCGCCAGGTACTCGAGGTTCACCTGGTGCACGATGCCGGTATCGGGGGGCACGACCTTGAAGTTCCGGAACGCCGTCTGCCCCCACCGCAGGAAGGCGTACCGCTCGCGGTTCCGCTCGAACTCCAGCTCCGCGTTGATGCGGAACGCGTCCGGCATCCCGTAGGCGTCCACCTGCACCGAGTGGTCGATCACCAGCTCCGCCGGGAGGAGCGGGTTGATCCTGGCCGGATCGCCGCCGAGGACGCGCATCGCGTCGCGCATCGAGGCGAGGTCCACGACGGCCGGAACGCCGGTGAAGTCCTGCAGCAGCACGCGCGCCGGCATGAAGGCGATCTCATGCGAGGGCTCGGCCTTGGGGTCCCAGTGCGCGATGGCCTCGACGTCGCCGCGCTTGTAGAGGGCGCCGTCCTCGAGCCGCAGCAGGCTCTCGAGGAGCACTCGCAGCGAGAACGGCAGGCGCGACAGTGTGAACCCCGCCCGCTCGAGGGCGGCGAGCCGGAAGACGGTGTAGGTCCTGTCGCCGACCGTCAGCGACCCCTTGCTGTCGAACGAGTTCGTGGTCATGGGCTCGCCGCACGCGGGGCGGCGGCGGGGTTCTTCACGTAGCGGTCGAACCAGTCGATCATCCGCGCCACGCAGTCGAGCAGCGTCTCGCGCGCCGCGTAGCCGTGCGCCTCGTAGGGATACGTCACCAGGTCGGCGCGCGCGCCCAGCCCCTTCAGCGCCGCGAAGAGCCGGTCCGACTGGATGGGGAAGGTGCCCGTGTTGTCGTCGGCCTCGCCGTGGATCATCAGGATCGGTTCGTTGATGCTGTCGGCGTAGAAGAACGGCGACATCCGGTTGTACACCTCGCGCGCCTGCCAGAACGTCCGCTCCTCGGCCTGGAAGCCGAACGGCGTGAGGGTGCGGTTGTACGCGCCGCTGCGCGCGATGCCGGTCCGGAAGAGGTCCGAGTGCGCGAGCAGGTTCGCGGTCGTGAACGCGCCGTAGCTGTGTCCGCCCACGCCGACTCGCTCCCGGTCAGCGACGCCCAGCTCGACCATCTGGTCGATCCAGGCCCGCGCGCCGGCCACCACCTGCGGCACGTAGGTGTTGTTCGCCGTGTCGCCGCCCACCACGGGCAGGCTCGGATTGTCGAGCACGGCGTAGCCCTGCGTCAGCAGGAAGAGGTGCGACGCGCCGCTGATGCGCGTGAAGCGGTTGGTGGAGCCGCGCACCTGGCCCGCCGCGTCGGCCGAGCCGAACTCCGCCGGGTACACCCAGAGGACGAGCGGCAGGCGCGTCCCTGCTTGGTGGCCGGGCGGGAGGTAGAGCGTGCCGGAGAGCTGCACGCCGTCGGCGCGCCGGGCGGTCACGAGCTGCTTGCCGAGGCCGCGCAGCTGCGGCGCCGGGTCGCGCACGTCGGTGAGCGCGCGCGGCGCGATGCGTCTGACCAGGTCGCGCACGAAGACGTTCGGCGGCTCGGTCTGCGACTCGCGGGTCGTGAGGATGCGCGTGGCCGCGGGGTCGAGCACGGCCAGCACCGTCTCGTAGTACGGGTCCGCCGCGGCGAATAGCCGCTGGGTCTGCAGAGTGCGGAGGTCGAGCCGGTTGAGGAATGGGTGGTCGCCCTGCGGCGACGAGCCCGCGCCGGCGAGATAGAGGGAGCGGCCGTCGGGTGGCTGCAGCAGCACCATCACGCCGGTCGCGGTCGGTCGCATCACCGGGCGGCCGGGGTCGGCGTAGGCGTCCTCGGTGGAGCGGTCGAAGAGCTTCCGCGGCGCGACGCCGGCCTGGTCCACGTTCAGGATCCAGGTGCGGGCGCGGCGCGAGGGGCGGTCCATCTCCGTGAGCAGCGCGAGACCATCCCGCTCGCCCCACTGGATGCCGCCGTACCGGAACTCCGTGCGCGCTACCTCGGCGGTGTCCCCGGACGGAAGCGTGAGGGCGACGACGCGGTCACGGTGCGGGACCTGGCGCCGCGGGTCGCCGTCGTCGAGCGCCTCGGCCCACACGGCGGTCGCCGGCTTCGCCGGGCGCCACTGCACGGAGCGCGGACCCGTCCGCACACCGCGCATCGGGATCCGCTCGCCGAGCGGCAGGTCGGCGATGCGGCGCACCACGCGGCCGTCGCGGTCCCAGACCTCGATGAGGTGCGGGAAGAGGTCCGCGGGGACGTGGTACGAGTACGGGGGATGGATGCGCTCGACGAGCACGAACTGCCCGTCCGGCGACGGGGTCTCGCCGTCGTAGATCGCCGGCCCGCCCATCCAGGCGACGGCGCGGGTGGCGACGTTCACGCGGCCCAGACGCGAGGTGAAGTAGTAGTCGAAGAGCCGCTCGTCATCGGGGTTCTGCAGCAGGTCCTGGTACGTCGGCGCCCCGGACGAGCGACCCTCCGCCGTCTGCACGTGCGGGCCCGCCGGCACCCGCGACGTGACGGGCGCGGCGCCGCGGCCCTCGGGAATGAACTGGCAGAGCAACTCGGTGGCGTCGGGCATCCAGGCGCACGGCGCGCCCGCGGTGGCGTTGAGCACCGCGTCCGTCAGGGCCTGTGCCTGGCCGGTCGCCACCGAGGCCACCCATTGCGCGATGCCGTTCGCGGAGGTGACGGTGAAGGCGATCTGCCGTCCGTCCGGCGACCACGTCGGGTAGCCGATCCTGGCGCCCTGCGGCGTCTGGATGGCGCGCTCCGCCCCGTCGGCGATCTGCTTCAGCCGCAATCCCGTGTAGTTCACCGCGCGGAACGGGCCGTTGGTCGCGGGGTTGATGCGCCCGCCCGCGAGCCGCAGCATCGGCTGCGACAGGTCGGCGATGGTCGGCATCGCCGCGCGATCGGCCAGCAGGAGCCAGGTGCGGTCGGGGCTCACGAAAGCGGCCGCGGGCGGCGGCGCGTCCATCATGTCCGCCACGACCTGCGGCGGAGTGCGATAGGGCTGCTGCGCCGCCGCGAGTCCGGCCGCCAGCGACAGGATGGCGGCGACTACGGCGCCGCGCACGACGTTGGTCCGAGCGTTCATCAGAAGTGTGTCCCCGCGGTGCTGGCGAGTAGGAACAGGACCATCTCGGTGAGCAGGAACAGGAGCAAGCCGACGATCTTCCATTTGTGGCGGCGCCAGACGGCGAGATGCAGGGGCTCCCGCGCCGGCTCGGTGCACGCCTTGCGCGAGACCCGGGCCCCCTCCTCGAGGGCCCGGGCAACATCCGATACGGCACCGATGGACTTCCCGGACGACCGCATACCGCCCCGTTCTAGGGCCGGTACTCCGTCAGGATCATCTCGACGCGGTCACCGTTGTGCTCCACGAGGAGAGCGCGCAGCGGCAGAGCCACGTTAGGCGAGATGCACGACTCCTGCCGCACCTGGTCGTTCTCGCGGAACACGACCAGAAGACCGCCTTGGCCCCCGTAGGTGCACTGGCTCTCGACCCGCACCGACATGCTCTCTCCGCCCTGGCTGTTCTGCCAGCCGTCGCCGATCGCGAGCTGGCGACCGCCGAACATGATCCACGCGGCCGGGTTGAAGAGCGCGATGAAGAGCGGGCCGCTGCTCGCGAGCGGCATGAAGGTCATCATCATCTGCGGGCCGGAGATGCCCCCTTCGCCCACCGGCATCGTCACCGAGGTCTGGAAGGAGCTCGTACCGACCTGGCCCTGCACCGTCATCCGGGCCTGGCCGGCGCCGGCTGGCTGGAGGTCGAGCTGGTAGAAGCCCTCCGTGTTCTGGCCGTCCTCCCGCTGCTGCACCTGGTAGCGGAAGTGCTCGGCGCCCCGGAAACGGTACGGCGCCCACGCGAACGGACCGGAGGGGTAGACCACGGGACCCGACGGCATCGCGGCTGCCATCGGAGCCGCCGCGACGGGGGCCGCGGCCACGACCGGCGCCACGGACACCGCCCCGATGCGGCCCTGCATCCCGGCCACGCCGGTCACGAGCTGGCCTACGGATTCCTCGGTGAACTGGCCGATCAGCGTGCTGCGGAAGTCATCGCGCGTCATGTCGATCAAGCCGCTCGCGTCCACAATGTTCGGGACGCTCACGGTGATCGCGAGACCGCTGCGGCTCCCCTGGGCGCTCGCCGGTACCACGCCGAGCAGCGTGCCCGACGCGACGTCGATGAGCCGCGCCTCGAGCCCCACGACCGCGATGGTCGTCCGCCGTCCGACGTTGAGGCGGATGCCGCCGATCCGCGGCCCACCCACGCCAGCGGTGCCGCTCCCGCTGCCGTAGACGAGGACGGTCCCGGCCACGACCGCGTCCGCCCCGGCGGCCCGGCCCGCCGCAGTCGCCGCCGCCGGATCGATCGTGAAGGGGATGGCCCCGGAGGCCTCGACGATCTGGAGGCCGTTCTGCGCCAGCCGAGCCGCCACCAGCCGGGCGAGACTCCGCCCGACGTTCACGTTCTCGCGGCCGAAGATCTCGCGGAGGCCGCCCTGCACCTGCTGCTGGTCGAAGTCGATGACCAGGACCTTCTTCGGCTGCTGCTGCGCAGCCACTTCGCGGACCAGCGGCACAGCGCCGAGCGCGGCCGCCACCAGCATTGAAACCACGTACCGCCGACGCGTCACACGGTCCCCCGGTTTGAGAGGTCGAAGCACTGACCCGATATGCTAACACACTACCGGCATGCGTGCTCGGTCGTCAAACCCCGCATCGATGACTAGCTTAGGAGCCGGTCCAGGAGGTGACATTGACATTCGTGCCCGGGGCCCACCGTCCCCAGTCCGATCCCTCGGAGTTCCTCGCCGCCCCCGTGGCCGGGCCCGACGAACGCATCGATGTCGGGGTGCTGTTCGCCGGCGCGGGGCCCGCCGGTCTCGCCGGCGCCATCCGCCTCGCCCAGCTCCTCGACGGCGCTCCCGAAGTGAAGGAGAAGCTCGGCGAGGTCCCGGTCGCGATCGCCGAGAAGGGGAAGTACCCCGGCGCACACCTCGTCTCGGGCGCAGCCGTGAACCCAATCGCACTCCGGAGGCTCTTCCCCGACCTGCCGGACGCCGAGCTGCCGCTTCGCACGCGGGTGAGCGATGAGTCGGTCCACCTTCTGACCGGCTCCCGGGCGCTCCGCATCCCCACACCGCCGGCGATGTCGAACCACGGCAACTTCACCGCCTCACTCAGCGAGATCGCCCGCTGGCTCGGTGAGCGGGCCGAGGCGCTGGGCGTGACGATCCTGAACGAGACGGTCGCGCAGAAGCTGCTGGTGAAGGACGGGGCCGTGCACGGCCTGCTCTCCGGCGACAAGGGGCTGGGGCGCGACGGCACGCCGATGGCCAACCACGAGCCGGGCGTGGAGATGCACGCGCAGGTCACCGTGCTCGCGGAGGGCGTGACCGGCCACCTCTCCCAGACGCTGGTCGGGCACTTCGGCATCCGCGGGCCGAACCCGCAGGTGTACTCGCTCGGCGTGAAGGAGGTCTGGGAGGTCCCGAAGCCGCTCGATCGCATCATCCACACGCTCGGCTGGCCGCTCCGCGGCGGGCGGAAGTGGCGCGAGTTCGGCGGCACCTGGCTCTATCCGCTGGGCGACCACCAGGTGTCCATCGGGCTCGTGGTGGGCCTCGACTATGCGGACGCCTCGCTGTCGGCGCACGACCTCCTGCAGGAGTTCAAGCTGCATCCGCTGGTACGCGGAGTGCTCGCAGGCGGCACCCGGCACGAGCGCGGCTGGGGCGCGAAGACCATCCCGGAAGGCGGGTACTACGCACTGCCCCGCCGTCTCGCGGTGCCGGGGGCCCTGCTCGTGGGCGATGCCGCCGGATTCGTCAACGTTCCGGCGCTCAAGGGCATCCACTACGCGATGTGGTCGGGGATCCTGGCGGCCGAGGCGATCTTCGAGGCGCTGAGGGCGGGCAAGGACCTGCGCGCCGCCGGCGCGCTCGACGCCTACGACTCCGCGGTGCGCGCGAGCTTCATCGCGCGGGACCTCTTCCGCGTGCGCAACATGCGGCAGGCGTTCGGCGCCGGGCTCGTGGCGGGCGGCGCGATCGCGGGCCTGATGACGGCGACCGCGGGCGTCTTCCCGGGATGGCGCTTCGGCACACGGGACGACGCCGACCACCCCGTGTTCCCCTCGGGCCGGACGTACGTGAAGCCGGACGGCAGCTACACCTTCGACAAGCTCTCGAGCGTCTACGTCAGCGGGAACCGCACCCGCGACACGCAGCCGAACCACATCCGCGTCGCGAGCGATGTCCCGGACGATGTCGCGGAGGCGTGGATCCGGATGTGCCCCGCGGGGGTCTACGAGTGGGGCGAGGACGTGTCCGGGAAGAGGGCGCTGGTCGTGAGCGCGACGAACTGCGTGCAGTGCGGGGCGATCACCGCGAAGGGCGGGCGGCTGACGCCGCCTGAGGGCGGGAGCGGACCGGAGTACACTGTCACGTGACAGCTGCCGTACCACGCCGGCTGAGTCACCGCTGCCCCGGGGCTTCTCTCGGGGTGCCGGCTCGGAGACGCCCCGTCCTGGCGGCCTGACCTCGCGTCCCCTATCGTAGGCAGCGGATTCCTCCACCTGGGAGCCGCCGCGTGGCGGGACTGCCGGGCCGCCGGTGAACACCGTTGGCCGACCGGTCCGAAAGCGACGTTCCGAGTCCCCGGCCTTGCTGTCGCTCCTTCTGCGGAGGGCGCAGGCACCTAGGAGGCCGACCATGCCAGGCAACACAGCCCGAGACAGAGCCGAGGAACTGCTGGCGCTCGCCGACGTTGCGATCAACGGCGACCGGCCGTGGGACATTCAGGTGCACAACGAGCACCTCTACGCTCGAGTGATGGCAGAAGGCGAGCTCGGGTTGGGCGAGTCCTACATGGACGGGTGGTGGGACTGCGAGAGGCTCGACGAGTTCGTCCACCGGGGCGTGCGCGCCGGCCTGGTCGCCCACCTGAGGCCGTGGAAGGACGCACTGCGACTTCTCCAGGCGAGGCTGGTCAACCTCCAGAAGCCGGCCCGTGCGTTCCGCATCGGGCAACGTCACTACGACCTCGGCAACGACATCTTCAGCAGCATGCTCGACAAGCGCCTGATCTACAGCTGCGGGTATTGGAGGGATGCGGCCACGCTGGACGAGGCTCAGGAGGCCAAGCTGGACCTGGTGTGCCGGAAGCTCGAGCTGCGACCGGGAATGCGAGTTCTCGACATCGGTTGCGGCTGGGGCGGGACGCCGAAGTTCGTCGCTGAGCGCTACAACGTCGGCGTGCTCGGTATCACCGTCTCCGAGGAGCAGGCGAAGTACGGGCAGCGGCTCTGCGACGGGCTCGACGTGGAGATCCGCCTGCAGGACTACCGCAGCCTCGAGGGCACGTTCGACCGTGTGCTCTCCCTCGGGATGTTCGAGCACGTCGGATACAAGAACTACGGTGTGTTCATGCGTTTCGTCCGCAGTCACCTGGTGGACGATGGGCTCTTTCTGCTGCACAGCATCGCCGGCAACCGCTCGGGGAATAAGAGCGACCCCTGGACCGATCGCTACATCTTCCCCAACTCCATGCTACCGTCCGGAAGGCAGATCTGCGCCGCGATTGAAGGCACGTTCGTGATCGAGGACTGGCACAGTTTCGGAGCGGACTACGACAAGACACTGATGCACTGGTATCAGAACTTCGAGCGCAGCTGGCCCGTGCTCAAGGACCGATACGACGAGCGCTTCCATCGGATGTGGAAGTACTACCTCCTCTCATCCGCAGGGGCGTTCCGGGCGCGCAAGAACCAGCTGTGGCAGATCGTCCTCTCCCCACGCGGTGTCCCGGGCGGGTACCGTGCTCCCCGGTGAGGGAGCGCGGTAGCTACCGGCCGGGCGGAGGGACGGGTCGCCGGGCCGAAGCCCCGGCTCAGGCGCTCGTCGCGAACAGGTCGATCTGCGGCGGCACGAAGGGCAGGCTCATCGCCTGGAGCACCGCGTCCACCCAGCCGGGGCGGGCTGCCGGGTCGAGACGGTGCGCGGGGACCTTGAAGGCGTCGATGAGGCGGTCGATGACCGCGTCGATCTCCACCTGGAAGGTCTCGCTCACGGCGCGCTTCCCGTCGAACGACGGCGGGTGCAGCACGGGTACCTTGAACAACCCGTCGTAGGTCCCCACCCACTCGCGAACCAGCGCGTCATAACCCCGCTGCCGGCCGACCCGGTGCACCAGATACGCGTAGTTGTCGAGCACCGAGCGGTCGCAGATGACCGCCTCGTATTGCGCCGCCGACGCGATCTCCTGCGCGATCTGAGTGTGGAGGATCCAGGCCTGCGCCTCCAGCGTCGTGTCCTGGTTGATCGGCAGGGGGCAGCTCCGCGCGACCTCCTTGACGATGTCCACGCCGAGGTCGAGGCGCTTGAGCCGGGACGCCAGGTCGAAGCAGAGCGTCGTCTTGCCGACGCCGTGCGAGCCGATGAAGGCGATCTTCACGTGAGCTCCATCCTTCAATCATCGCCTCGGAGAGAGGTCAATGCCAGGCCGTCAGCCGTCAGCGGTCAGCCCTCAGCCTGGCGATCAGGAAGTCCGCCCCCGCGCGGTACGCCTGCACCCAATGGGCGTGCCGCAGGAAATCGTGCACCTCGTCGGGGAAGACCAGCAGTTCCACTGCCACCCCCTGCCGCCGCAGGCGCTGGGCCAGGTCCACGGTCTGCGCGAAGGACACGTTGCGGTCGTCGTCGCCCTGGACGAGCAGGACCGGCGAGCGCCAGCGCGCCACGTCGGCCACGGGTGAGGACCCCCGCCACATCGCGAGGACCGACTCGGCGGCCTGCGGAGCGGCGGCTCCCACCGGAACCTGGCGGCTCGCCGACCAGTCGTGCACGCCGTGCAGGTCGAAGCCCGCGGCGAAGAGGTCCGAGTTGCGCGCCAGGCCGAGCGCCGTGAGGTAGCCGCCGTACGAGCCGCCCCACAGCCCGATGCGCGCGCTGTCCACGTCCGGCCGCGCCCGGAGCCAGGCCGCGGCTGCGAGCACGTCGGTGTACTCCGACGCGCCGTTGAGCCCGGTGCGCGGCGCCATCCGGAACGCGCGCCCGTAGCCGATGCCGCTGCGGAAGTTCACCGAGAGCACCACGAAGCCGCGGCTCGCCAAGTACTGATTGAAGGCGTACGCGTTGTGGTAGTAGTACGAGTAGTGCCAGCCCACCAGCATCTGCCGGCGCGGCCCACCGTGGAAGAAGATCACGGCCGGCTTCCGGCCCGGTGCACCGTCCGGCGGCAGGAAGAGCTGCATCCGCACGTCCACCGAGTCGCTCGTGCGCACCGTCACGAACAGGGGTTCCACCAGCACCTCGGCGGGGAAACCGGACGGCGGCGCGAAGCCGCCGACGCGCTCCGGCTGGCCGCCCGGCTGCGCGAGGACGAACGGCGCACCCGGCTGCCTCGCGTTGGAGCGCAGGAACGCGACGCCACCTCCGGCCAGGGGTGCCGGCGCCCAGTCGATGGTCAGGCCTGCGGTGAGCGCCTGCAGCTCGCCACCCGCGACGCCGACGCGTGCGACGTGGCGCCGCTCGGAGTCGCCGCAGTTCGTGGTGGCGAGCACGCTCCTCCGGTCCGCCTCGAGGACCGCGCCCTCGACCTCGCAGCCCTGCGGGGTGAGCCGCACCGCATCCCCTCCCCGCACGCCCACCGCGTAGAGCCCCAGCCAGCCGCCGAGTTCCGCCGCGAACACGAGCCGCTCGTCGGCGCCCCACATCAGAGACCAGTCGCCCGCTTGGGAGGGGAATGCCGCGTCGGGAGTCGTGGGCGCCCGCCAGACCTCGCGGCCCTCCCCGCTCATCGCATCCGCGATCCAGATGGACCACGGCGGCAGGGGACGCGCGCTCTCGGGCGGCGGCCCCCCACCCGGGAAGGTCGCGCCCGGCTGGCGCACGAACGCGAGACGCGATCCGTCCGGCGACCACCTGGGGAGATCGTCGCGGTCCACACCCGCTGCGACGTAGCGGACAGTGTCGCGCCGCGGATCGTACACGCCGATGAACGCGTGCGTCCCGCGCCGGCTCACGAAGGCGAGCTGCCCTCCGTCCGGCGACCACACCGGCGAGCCATTCCGGCCGCGCGCCCGGAAGAGCACGCGGGCGGGGCCCACCGTCCGGAGCGGCGCCGCCCAGACGGTGTCGCGCAGCACGAAGGCCACGCGGTCACCCGCGGGTGAGGGCACCGGGTCGCTCCCCTCGCCGACCCGCCTCGGCGCGGCGCCGGTGAGCGGGACGAGCCACACCTCCTGCCGCGCGCCGCGCGGGTCGCTGGTGGGATTCGGATACTCGCCCGACGCGTTCCGGTCGCCGCCGCGCACGAAGAGGAGCGCGCGAGCGTCCGCGGTCCAGACCAGGCCGGCGAGCTCCTGGCCGTCGTCGGCGCGATACCGCGTCAGCCGGCGCGCCGTCCACGTGGGCGCCTCGGCCACGTACACGTTGCGCAAACCCTCGATGTCCGCGATCCAGGCGACGCGGCGCCCATCGGCACTCGCGACGAGCTCCGACGAGAACGGCGCCGAAAGGACCTGCGTCAGGGCGTACGGCTCGGGCGCGCCGGCGACCCCGTGCTGAGCCAAGACACTCGCGGGGCGAGCGACGACGACGAGTGTGCAGGTCAGCGCCAACGCGAAGGAACGCAACGACATACGGAGACCGCCGCTGAAGGAGTACACAATCCTGCCGGACCGCGAGCCAACCCGTCAAGGAGGCGCGCCGGCGACCGCCCCCGCGCGGCTCTTGACATAGCGATATCAAGATATTAAGATGTGCGTATGGAACTGCAGATGACCCGCGCCCCGATCGATGCACGCGTGCTGCTCGACGCGGCGCAGATGATCCGAGTGCTCGGCCACCCCGTGCGGCTCCGCATCGTCGAGTGCCTCGAGGACGGCGAGCGGACGGTGGGCGGCATCCAGGAGGAGCTGGGCGCGCCGCAGGCCGCGATATCGCAGCAGCTGTCCCGGATGCGGGCCGCCGGCATCGTTCGCGGCCGCCGCGACGGAGTGCATGTCCGATACACCATCGCCGACGAGCGGGTGGTGCAGATGCTCAACTGCCTGCGGCACTGCGATCTGCCGGGCGCGCGCAGCCGCAAGCGCTAGGAGACGAGGAATGCCACTACCCGCCCTGCCCTACGGATTCCAGGTCGAGGTCCCGGTCTCCTACGAGGACGCCGTAGCCCTCGTCCGCGAGGCGCTGGCGGCGAAGGGCTTCGGCGTTCTCACGGAGATCGACGTGAAGGCCACTCTGAAGAAGAAGCTCGACGTGGACTTCCGACCCTACGTGATCCTCGGCGCGTGCAACCCGCCGCTGGCGCACCAGGCGCTCGCAGCCGAGCGGGCGATCGGCCTGCTGCTGCCGTGCAACGTCGTGGTGCACGCGTCGGACGCGCCGGGCAAGAGCGTCGTGGCGGTACTCGACCCCGTGGCCCAGCTCGGTGTCACCGGCCGCGACGACATCCGCCCGATCGCCGAGCAGGTGCGCGCCCTGATGCAGGGCGTGCTCGCAGACGTGGAGCGGAGGGCCGCTCCCGAAACCACAACGCATTGAGGAGCAGATGGCGCACACCGTGAAGGAAGTGACGGACGCGACGTTCGAGCAGGAGGTCCTGAAGTCCGAGGGGCCGGTGCTGGTGGACTTCTGGGCGCCCTGGTGCGGCCCGTGCCGGATGGTCGGGCCCGTCCTCGAGAGGGTGGCGGACCAGTACGCTGGCCGCGTTACGGTAGTCAAGATGAATGTGGACGAGAACCAGCAGACGTCGATGACCTACGGAATCCGCAGCATCCCGACCATCGCGCTCTTCAGCAAGGGCGAGGTGGTGGACGGCGTGCTCGGCGCGGCGCCCGCGGGGCACTTCACCCAGATGCTCGATCAGCACTTCGCCGGCGCGACGCCGGAGGAAGGTGCGTTGGCCTGAGGGCGGTCCGCGGTGCGGGACAGACGACGGCCGGAGCGGGGTCCTTCCCCGCCCCGGCCGTTCGCGTTCGCGGCGCGACTCCTGGCGCTACGGCTCGAAGACGATGCCGATGCTGAACCAGGGGAGCGCGATGTTGCCGGTGGCGTCGGCGTCCCGGTTCACCGCGCGCACGTAGGGCGAGGGGATGAACGACACCTGCGCGGCCGCGAGCAGCTGCACCGGACCCACGCGGAACAGGACCGGCAGCCCGAGCTCGATCATCGAGAGGCGGTTCTCAAAGCCCGCCGGAGCGAGGTACTCGTCCAGGTAGTCCACCTGCAGGTAGGGCTGCGCGTTCCAGCGGTCGTCCGCCCAGGAGAAGTCCTGCTCGATCCACAGGTTGACGCTGTTCCCCTTCCCGGCGCGGTTGCCGCGCGAGTAGGTCAGCGTGGCCCAGCCGTCGGTCCAGTTGCGGGTCGCCGAGAGGTACCACTCGCCGCTGGTGGTGGTCATCAGCGGGTTGTCGGCGGGGCTGGGCTCGGTCTCCGTGCCGGTCATGATGTAGTGCAGGTAGCCCGCGCCGAACTCCCAGTCGCCCACCTCACGCTTGTAGCCGAACCCCAGCTGCGCCTCGTCGATCTGCTGATGATGGTCGACGCCGCTCGTCGCGAAGGCGTTGGCGGTGAAGTGGAACGGGAGGGACGCCTCGACCCACGGCTGGAGTGATGCCGTCTTCCGGGAGTCATCGTAGCCGCGCCATATGTACCTGGACACGAGCCGCATCTCGGTGTAGAGGGAGAAGGCGGGGCCCGAGGCCGAATCGGACTGGGCGGGCGCGGGCGAGGGGGCGAGGACGCCCACCACGAGCGCGGCGGCAGCCGCGCGGGACAGGAACCGCATTGTTGACCCCTGTGCGAGAGGGCCCGAGAGCGGCCGGCGCACTCCCTGCAGGGCGTCGCCGGCCAGGGACATTCCCTTGTCGAGAGCGAACTTACGCCATATGCACCGGCTGGCAAGGTGATGGTGGGCCGCAAGCGGCCGTGAGCGGGGCCCCCCGGGAACGCAAATTGCGCGGGCCCTAAACGGCGGTTCTCGATCAGCTATCAGCTCTCCACCCCGGAGACTCGGATGTCTGGCTCCAAAGTCATGATCGACGGCAACGAGGCGGCGGCGCGAGTCGCCTACCAGCTCAGCGAGGTCATCGCGATCTACCCGATCACTCCCAGCTCGAATATGGGCGAATGGGCCGACCAGTGGGCGGCTGAACGCCAGCCGAATCTCTGGGGCACGGTGCCCACGGTGATCGAAATGCAGAGCGAAGGCGGGGCGTCGGGGGCGCTGCACGGTGCGGTGCAGAGCGGTGCCCTGGGGACGACGTTCACGGCAGCCCAGGGCCTGCTGCTGATGATCCCCAACATGTACAAGATCGCGGGCGAGCTGACTCCCGTGGTCATCCACGTGGCGGCGCGGTCTCTGGCCGTGCAGGCGCTGTCCATCTTCGGCGACCACAGCGACGTGATGGCCACACGGCAGACCGGCTTCGGTATGATCGCCTCCGGCTCGGTGCAGGAGGCGACGGATCTGGCGGCCATCGCTCACGCGGCCAGCCTCGAGTCGCGGATCCCGTTCCTCCATTTCTTCGACGGGTTCCGCACCTCTCACGAGGTGGCCAAGGTCGAGGTGTTGGAGGCCGCGGACCTGCGCACCCTGGTGAGTGACGAACTGGTGCACGCGCACCGGGCGCGCGCTCTCTCGCCGGACCGGCCGGTGATCCGCGGCACGGCCCAGAACCCGGACGTGTACTTCCAGGGCCGCGAGACGGTAAACCGGTTCTACCAGGCGGCGCCGGCGGTGGTGGCGCACGTGATGGAGCGGTTCGCGAAGATCACCGGCCGGAGCTACAAGCTGTTCGACTACGTGGGCGCGCCCGACGCCGAGCGCATCCTCGTCCTGATGGGCTCCGGGGCGGAGGCGGCCGACGAGTGCGTGTCGTGGCTGGCGGAGCGGGGTGAGAAGGTGGGCCTGCTGAAGGTCCGCCTGTACCGGCCGTTCGCGGTCGAGCAGTTCGTGGCGGCCCTCCCGGCCAGCGTGCAGTCGATCGCGGTGCTCGACCGGACCAAGGAGCCGGGCGGCGTCGGGGAGCCGCTCTATCTCGACGTGGTGACGTCCCTCAGCGAGGTGTTCGCGACGCGCGGCACGCCGTTCAAGCGGATGCCGAAGATCATCGGCGGGCGCTACGGGCTCTCCTCGAAGGAGTTCACGCCGGCGATGGTGAAGGCGGTGCTGGACGAGCTCGCGAAGCCCGCGCCCAAGAACCACTTCACCGTCGGCATCAACGACGACGTCACCCACACCAGCCTCGAGGTGGACCCCTCGTTCTCGACCGAGGCGCCCGACGCGGTCCGGGCGCTGTTCTACGGCCTGGGCGCCGACGGCACGGTGGGGGCGAACAAGAACTCCATCAAGATCATCGGTGAGGGGACCGACAACCACGCGCAGGGCTACTTCGTCTACGACTCCAAGAAGTCCGGGGCCGTCACGGTCTCGCACCTGCGCTTCGGCAAGAAGCCCATCAAGTCCTCGTACCTGCTGAGCAGGGCGAACTTCGTGGCGTGCCACCAGTTCGGCTTTCTGGAGCGGGTCAACATGCTGGGGGCCGCCGAAGAGGGCGCGGTCTTCCTGATCAACGCGCCGTTCGGCCCCGAGGACGTCTGGGACCACCTGCCGCGCACCGTGCAGGGGCAGATCATCGGCAAGAAACTGAAGCTGTGGGTGATCGACGCCGTGAAGGTCGCCGAGCAGGCCGGGATGGGCCAGCGCATCAACACCGTGATGCAGACGTGCTTCTTCGCCATCAGCGGTGTCCTGCCCAAGGACGAGGCGATCGCGCACATCAAGGAAGCGATCCAGCACACCTACGGCCGGCGCGGCGAGAAGATCGTGCAGAAGAACTTCGCGGCCGTGGACTCTGCACTGGCCAATCTGCACGAGGTGAAGGTGCCGGCGACGGTGACGAGTACCTTCGATCTTCGGCCCGCGGTGCCGGCGGAGGCGCCCGCTTTCGTGCAGCAGGTGACGGCCGAGATCATAGCGGGCCGCGGCGACCTCCTGCCGGTCAGCGCGATGCCGGTGGACGGCACGTTCCCGACCGGCACCGCCCGGTGGGAGCGGCGGAACATCGCACTCGAGATCCCGGTCTGGGACGAGAAGATCTGCATCCAGTGCGGCAAGTGCGTGCTGGTCTGCCCGCACGCGGTCATCCGCTCCAAGGTCTACGACGCCGCCCTGCTGGCCGACGCGCCGCCCACGTTCAAGGCCGTGCCCGCGCGCTGGAAGGAGCACAAGGAGAAGAAGTACACGCTGCAGGTGGCGCCGGAGGACTGCACGGGTTGTGCGCTGTGCGTCGAGGTCTGCCCCGTGAAGAACAAGAGCGAGGCGCGGCTCAAGGCGGTCAACATGGCGCCGCAACCGCCGCTCCGGGAAGCCGAGCGGGTGAACTGGGACTTCTTCCTCGGCCTGCCGGACTTCGACCGCGGCGCGCTGAACCCGGGGGTGGTGAAGGACACGCAGCTCCTAATTCCCCTCTTCGAGTTCTCCGGCGCGTGCGCGGGCTGCGGCGAGACGCCGTACGTCAAGCTGGTGAGCCAGCTCTTCGGCGACCGCACGATCGTCGCCAACGCGACCGGGTGCTCGTCCATCTACGGCGGCAACCTCCCGACCACGCCGTTTACGGTGAACGCCTCGGGCCGCGGGCCGGCGTGGTCGAACTCCCTCTTCGAGGACAACGCCGAATTCGGCCTCGGGATGCGGCTCGCGCTCGACAAGCAGAAGGCGTTCGCGCGGGAGCTGGTCGAGGGCCTCAAGGACCACCTCGGCGCCGACCTTGTCGATCCGATCCTCGGCGCCGACCAGTCGTCGGAGTCGGGCATTGCCGCGCAGCGCGAACGGGTGGCCCGGCTCAAGGCGAAGCTCACGACGCTCACCGGCGCGCGGCCGAAGGACCTGTTCGCGCTCGCCGACGCGCTGGTCGAGAAGCAGGTGTGGATCATCGGCGGCGACGGGTGGGCGTACGACATCGGGTACGGCGGGCTGGACCACGTGCTCGCCTCGGGGAAGAACGTCAACATCCTCGTGCTCGACACCGAGGTGTACTCCAACACCGGCGGGCAGGCCTCGAAGGCCACGCCGCGCGGCGCCGTCGCCAAGTTCGCCGCGGGCGGCAAGCCGGCCGCGAAGAAGGACCTCGCGCTGATGGCGATGGCCTACGGCAACGTGTACGTGGCCGAGGTCGCCATGGGCGCGGACGACGCGCACACGGTGCGCGCGTTCATCGAGGCGGCGGCGTGGGACGGGCCGTCGATCATCATCGCGTACAGCCACTGCATTGCGCACGGCTACGACCTGATCCACGGCCTCGACCAGCAGAAGATCGCGGTGCAGACCGGGTACTGGCCGCTCTTCCGGTTCAGCCCGGCGCTCCGGGCGCAGGGCCGGAACCCGCTCCAGCTCGACTCGAAGGCCCCGAGCGTGTCGCTCGACAAGTTCACCAACAACGAGACCCGCTACACGATGCTGGTGCACGCGGACCCGGCGGCCGCCAAGGCGCTCGGCGAGCTGGCCCAGCACGACGTCGAGGCGCGGTGGAAGCTGTACGCGCACTGGGCCACGATGGCGGGCAACGGCGAGAAGAAGGAGAGCGCGTCGTGATCGACCTGACCACCACGTACCTCGGGCTCACGCTCAAGAACCCGCTCGTCGTCTCCCCGTCCCCGCTGTGCGCGGACCTGGGCCGCATCCGCGAGATGGAGGACGCGGGCGCCGCGGCGGTGGTGCTCCACTCGCTCTTCGAGGAGCAGATCGCGCTCGAGAGCCGCCAGCTCGACCGCGGGCTCTCCAAGGGCACCGACAGCTACGCCGAGGCGCTGAGCTACCTGCCGGACGTGCACACCTACAAGCTCGGCCCGGAGTCGTACCTCGAGCACATCCGCAAGGCGAAGGCGGCGGTGGACATCCCGGTCATCGCGAGCCTGAACGGCACGTCCACCGGCTCGTGGATCCGCTACGCCAAGCTCGTCGAGGAGGCGGGCGCGGATGCCCTGGAGCTGAATGTCTACTACGTGGCCACCGAAGCGGACCGCTCAGCCGGGGACCTCGAGCAGCAGTACGTGGACCTCGTGAGGGACGTGCGGGCGAGCGTGAAGCTGCCGCTCGCAGTGAAGGTGGGCCACAGCTTCTCCGCATTCGCGAACCTCGCCCGCCGGCTCGTCGGCGCGGGCGCGAACGGGCTCGTCCTCTTCAACCGGTTCTACCAGCCCGACCTCGACATCGAGCACCTCGAGGTCGTGCCGTCCCTGTCGCTCAGCAGCTCCTACGAGCTGCTGCTGCGGCTCCACTGGGTCGCGGTCCTCTACGGCCGGGTCAAGACCGACTTCGCGGTGACGGGCGGCGTGCATACGGGGCACGATGTGCTGAAGTCGATGATGGCTGGGGCGAACGTGTCGATGATGACGAGCGCGCTGCTCAAGCACGGGATCGACCACGTGGCGACGGTGCGGCAGGAGATGCTGAACTGGATGGAGGAGAGGGAGTACGAGTCGGTCACCCAGATGCGGGGGAGTCTCGCTCAGAAAGCCGTGAAGAATCCTGGCGCCTATGAACGGGGCAACTATATCAAGGTGCTGAGCTCGTACGCGCTGGCGTGATGGGGCTGTAATCCGTCAGCCGTCGGCCGTCAGCCGTCAGAGGGGCTCGCGCGTTGCTGACGGCTGATGGCTGACGGCTGATGGCTGACCGCTGATGGCTGAATGCCGAGGGCGCGGGTTGGCGGGGTTCTTCCGCTGGCCCGCGCCCTTCGCTTTAGCGGATCCCCGAAAGCCGATGGTCGGCCGTCAGCCATGTTAGGCTTCCGCGGTGTCTCGGATGCGGGCGGGGTAGGATCGAGAAAGGTGAAGAGGCAGTGGCAGACAGGCATGTAGCGCTGATACGTGGCATCAACGTCGGGCGCGCGAAGCGGGTGGCGATGGCGGACCTGCGCGCGCTCGTTCTGAGCCTCGGCTACACGGATGTGCGCACCGTGCTCAACAGCGGCAACGTCGTCTTCACCGGCCCCCGCGCGTCCCCGGGGACCGCCGCCGCCACCGACAACCCTCTGCTCGGTGTCGCCGACAATCCGTCACGCCTGCTCGTCGCGGTTCTCGCCAACCCGGCAGATCGGTCGCGGCTGAAGCAGCTGGTGCAGCAGGACTGGGCACCGGATGCCCTGGCCATCGGCGCGCGGGTGGCCTACCTCTGGTGCCCCGAGGGGGTCCTGGCGAGTCGGCTGTGGAAGGCGGTAGGCCGCGTGCTCGGCGATGCCGTGACCACCCGGAACTGGGCGACCGTGACCAGGCTCCATGCCCTCACTCGTGCGTGACCGGACGACACGGATGGCGGCGGACGAAGCTGCAAATACCCATCACCCACCACTCATCACCTCGCGGCGTATCCTCCCGTCCATGTCCCGCGCGAGGATGCTGAGCCGCTCTCCGCCGGGGCCGCGGACCGTGATCTCCAGCGGCATGCTCCCGGGAAGCGTGTGCGTCGCGCAACCGAGACACGGGTCGTAGGCGCGGAACGCCATTTCCACCATGTTCAGCAGGCCTTCCGACACCTCCTTGCCTGATAGCAGCCCCTTCGCCGCCTTCTCCACGCCCATCGCGATCCGCGCGGCGTTCCCCTGCGTGGCCACGATGAGGTTGGCCTTCTGGATGACGCCGCGCTCATCGGTCTCGTAGTGGTGGATCAGCGTGCCGCGGGGGGCCTCGACGATGCCGACACCCAGCCGCGGGGTCGCGGTCGGCAGGGTCCGCACGTTGGGGTCGGTGAGCTCCGGATCGTCCGCGAGCTGCTTCATCCGCTCGGTGGCGTACAGGAGTTCCACGAGCCGAGCCCAGTGATTGGCGAGCGTGTGGTGCACCGGCTTCCCGCCGAGCGTGGCGAAGTACTTCTCGTACGCCTCCTGGGCCAGCGGCGTCGCCATCCCGTCGGCGGCGTTCAGGCGGGCCAGCGGAGCCACGGAGTAGATCCCGCTGTCCGCGCCGTCTACGAACCCCTTCCAGCCCACGGGCTTCAGGAAGAGGAACTTCATGTAGCTCCACGGCTCCACGTGCTCGGCCACGTAGTCGAGGTACTGCCCGGCGGCGAACTTCGCCACCTCGCTGCCCTCGGGCGAGACGACGCGGACCGGACCGTCGTAGAAGTTCACCTTGTTGCCGGCGTCCACCGTCCCCATGTAGTGGGTGCGGTGGGTGTACATGTCGGACACGATCAGGTCCACGTAGCTGCCGTTCTTCAGGACGATGTCCTCGAAGACCTGCAACGTGAACTTCCCGAACTCGACCGCCTCTGCGGCGACCTCCTTGAACCGCGCCTGATCCTCGGCGGTGATCCGCTTGGCGACGCCGCCCGGCAGCCCCAGCACGGGGTGGATCACCTTGCCGCCCGCGAGCGCGATGAGCTCGCGGAGCCTCCGGCGCATCGCGATGACCTTGACGCCGACCTCCACCCCCACCTTGGCGATCACGCCGAGGATGTTCCGCTCCGCCGCCGGCGCGGTGGGGCCGACCACGAAGTCGGGCCCGCCGAGGAAGTAGAAGTGGAGGGCGTGGTCCTCAGCCATGAATGTGCTGTAGACCAGCTCCCGGATCTTCTTGGCAGCCGGGGGCGGGTCCACCTTGTACAGGTCGTCCAGGGCCTTCGTGGCCGCCATGTGGTGCGCCGTCGGGCAGACGCCGCAGATCCGGGACGTGATCTGCGGCATGTCCTCGGCGAGCCGCCCCTGCGCGAACCGCTCGAACCCCCGCAGCTCGGGCACCTGAAAGAAGGCACGGTCCACGGTGCCCTGCTTGTCGAGGAAGATCTCGATCCTCCCGTGTCCCTCGAGGCGCGTGATCGGATCGATGGAGATCCGGCGTCCCCCGGAGGCGGCCTGCTCGCTCGTCGGTGCGTCTTTCCGGGCGTCCCGGTCCGTGTGCAGTGTCATGGCTTCCCCACCTTCGATCCGTGTGATGCCTTGGCCGCGGCCGGCTTGCGCGCGACACAGGCCAGTACCGGGTCGGCCGGGATCAGCTCCCGTCCGAAGCCCAGGCTCTTCGGGCGGATCCCCATCGCCGCTCCCATCAACTGCGTGAAGTAGACGACCGGGATCGATATGTCGGTGCCGAACTCGCGGTTCACGTCTCCCTGGTAGCACTCGAGGTTGTACTGACAGAGCGGGCACGCGGTGGCGATGACCTCCGCCCCGGCCAGCTTGGCGTCCCGCAGGAGGTCGCGCAGCATCCCCAGCGCGACCTTGCGGTTGGTGGCGATGAGCGAGGCCCCGCAGCACCGCAGGCCGTAGCCGAAGCGCACCGGCGTCGCGCCGATGGCCGTCATCAGGTCCTCGAAGAACCGCGGCCCCGCCTCCCCGCCGCCGTCGTGCCGCCGGGGCCTGATCAGCTGGCAGCCATAGTAGGTCGCCACCTTGAGACCCGTGAGCGGGTGCGTCACCTGGCGCTTGATGGCATCGAGCCCGACGTCGTTCACGAACACGTGCATCAGGTGCTGGACGGACACGGAACCCCTGTAGTGGAGGTCGTCCGCCTCCAACGCGAAGTTCATGTGCTCGGCCAGGTCGGGGTCGGCCTTGAGGTGCTCGTTCGTGAAATAGAGGTTCTTGAAGCAGGCGCTGCAGGGCGCGACGACGTCCAGCCCGGCCTTCTCGGCGATGGCGAGGTTCCGCGAGCAGAGCGTCTGGGCCAGCAGCTCGTCGATGGCCGAGTAGGCGGTGGCGCCGCAGCAGTTCCAGTCCTCGATCTCCTCGAACGCGACGTCGAGCTTGGCCGCGGTCTCGACCGCCGAGATGTGATAGCTCGCCGCCATCGTCTCGAGCGAGCACCCGGGGTAGTAGGCGTACCGTTTCATTCGATCCCTTCCAGTGGCACGACCCGGCTCAGCATCCGGCGGAAGTTCGCGACCCGCTTGATGCGCGAGGGGATGAGCGGGATCCGGCCCTTGGCGAGCAGCTTGAGACCGCCCTGCATGTTCCGAAGCAGCCCCTCGAAGCCGCCCTCGAAGATGAAGGCCGGCGCATAGCCCGGCTCGTAGGACTTGCCGGTCCGCATGATCGTGCGCACGAAGCGCCGGGAGAAGTCCGGGCCGACCAGGTCGCGGCGGAAGCGGTTCTTCCATAGGGAGTACCGCTTGAGCACGTACATCAGCTCGGACGGGTGGATGCCCTTGGGGCAGTGGTCCGAGCAGGCGAAGCAGGAGGCGCAGGTCCAGAAGGTGTTGCTGTCCAGCACTTCGTCCCGCATGCCCGCGTTGATCATCCCGATGAGCCGGCGCGGCGTGTGGTCCATGAAGTCGACCGCCGGGCAGGCGGCGGAGCACGTGGCGCACTGGATGCAGCAGTTGAGCCCCCGCGTCCCAGTCGTGTACATCTGGTTCGTGATCTCGTCGCTGAACGAGGGCTTGGTCCACGCGGTCGTGACCACTAGCGCACCTCAGGCTGGCGCGTCCCGGCGGCCGCGAGCAGCGCCCGGACCTTCTCGAGCAGGAGCTCGGGCTCCACGGGCTTCTCCAGCAGCTCGTCCACCGGCATGAAGCGCGGATGCACCGCCTGGCCCGGGAACATGAAGGCGATCTGCTCCTTGATCCCGGTGATGATCAGCACCGGGAGGTCCCGGAGGGCGGGTTCCTTGCGGATCTTGCGGGCCATCATCACGCCCTCCGCGCCGCGCCCCATCATGATGTCGAGCAGCAGGAGGTCGTAGCGCTTGGACCGCAGCGCCGCGAAACCGTCCTTCGGGTTGTGGGCGACGTCCGTCGCATAGCCCGCGCCGTCGAGGATGGCCTTGATGCCCGCGACGAAGTCGGGGTCGTCGTCGACGATCAGCAACTGCTTGCTCTCAGTCATCTGCGACCTTCCTTTGCTGATGCTGCGGGGGCTACGCCCCGGGGCGGGGCCCGTCGGGCCCGTCGTCCCTGTGGAGCGGCAGCGTTATCACGAACGTGCTCCCCTTCCCAGGGGTGCTCTGTACGGCGATCGACCCGCCGTGCGCTTCGATGACGCGGCGGCTGATCGCCAGGCCGAGACCCGAGCCTCGCTCGCCGGCGGCGCCCGGTCGGCCGGAGTAGAACGCGTCGAACACCAGCGGCATGTCCTCGGGGGCGATCCCGACGCCGTTGTCGGCGACGGCGATCCGGACCTCGGCGTCGTCCGCCTCGGCGCTCACGGCGATGCGGCCGCCCACGCGGGAGTACTTGACCGCGTTGCCGATGAGGTTCACCAGCGTCTCGGTGAGCGTCCCCTGGTCGCCCCACACCACCGGCGCGGGCTCCGGGACCGAGGCGGTGAGATCGATCTCCTTCCGCGCCGCCGCGTCGGCGAGGCTCTCGACCGCCTTGCCGATGGGGAGGCTCACCGGCACGGCGGCGCGGCGCGCCTTGATCGCCTCGATGTCCACCGACACGCCGCGCCGCCACGTCTCGATGAGCTGGAGCAGGTCGCCGATCCGGACCTTGATCCGCGCCAGACGGCCGCGCTGATCCTCGGTCGCGGCGGGCGCCAGCTCGCGCTCCAGCACGAAGAGGTTCTGCTGGACCGCCGCCAGCGGGGCCTTCAGCTCGTGCGACACGATGGACGCGAAGTGCTCGCGGAGCAGTTCCCTCTCGCGCCGCAGGGCTATGGTCTCGAGGACCAGGGTGCGCTTCTCGACGCTCCGCCGGACGATCAGCCGGAACTCGTCGGGCGTGAACGGCTTCGGAAGGAAGTCGTACGCCCCCCGCTTCATCGCCTCCACCGCCGACTGCACGGTGGCGTACCCGGTCATCACCAGCGTCACCATCGTCGGGTCCGCCTCGCGGATCCGCTCCAGCACGTCGAAGCCCGACAGCCCCGGCATCTTGAGGTCGACCACCACGATGTCGGGCCGGATCTCCTGCAGGAGGGCCAGGCCGCGCGTGCCGTCGGACGCCGTGGCGAGATCGTACCCCTCACCCCGCAGGATCGCGGTGCAGCTTTCGAGGACGATCTCCTCATCGTCGATGATGAGGATCTTGATGGAGTTCTGCACACTCACGCGGCCTCCTCGAGCTCGTGCCGCGGCAGACGGACGGTGAACCGCGAGCCCTTGCCCACTTCACTCTCCACCGAGATGGTGCCGTGGTGCTCCTTGACGATCCCGAAGCAGATGGCCAGCCCCAGACCCGTGCCCTTGCCCTCCGGTTTCGTCGTGAAGAAGGGCTCGAAGATGCATTCCAGGTCCTCGTCGGTTACCCCGTGCCCGGTGTCGGCGAACTCCGCCTCGACCATCCCCTCCGCCGCATCGAACCGCGTGGTCAGGGTGAGGCGTCCGCCGCCGTTCATCGCCTCGGCGGCGTTGAAGATGACGTTCATGAACACCTGTTGCATCAACGACGGATCGATCACGACCTCCGGGACGTCCGCGCCCAACCGCTGGACGATCTCGATGTTCTGGAAGACCGCCTGGTTCTCCACCAGCGCCAGGCACTCCACCAGCAGGGCGTTGACGTTCGCGGGCTTCTTGACGGGCTTCCGCGGGCGCGCGAAGTCGAGCAGGCCCCGGATGATCGTCCGGCAGCGGTCCGCCTGCGTGACGATCTTGTCCACCCACGCGCGCGAGCCGTCCTCCAGCGACATCTTCTCGCGCAGGAGGTGCGAGAACGTCACGATGCCCTGCAGCGGGTTGTTCAGCTCGTGCGCCACGTCGGCGGCCAGCTTCCCGATGATGGCCAGCCGCTCCGATTCCATCATGCGCCGACTGGCCGATTCGTGGAGCTTGGCGTCCCGCGCCCTGAGGGCCGCGGCCATCGCGTTGTAGCTCTCCGCCAGCTCCGCGAACTCGGCCACCGCCGGCGGCTCGACCGCCGTGTCGAGGTCGCCGTGCGCGAGGCGGCGCGACGCCACCACGAGCTGCCGGAGCGGGATGGAGAGCCGCCGCGACATCAGGTACGAGAGGCCGATGGTGAGGACGGCCCCGCTCAACGTGATGGCGAGGAACACCAGCGTCGAGCGCCGCTTCATGTCGAGGTAAGGCGCCTCCAGTGTCCCGACATACAGCATCCCGACGACGTCGCCGCCGATGCCCCGGATCGGCTCGTAGGCGGAGATGTACCAGTCGTTGACCACGAAGGCCCGGCCCACCCAGGGGCGCCCTTCCCGCACCACCCGGTCGTAGACGTCTGCCGCGGCGCGCGTGCCGATGGCGCGCGTCCCGTCGGCGTTGAGGACGTTCGTCGCGATCCGGACGTCGTCCAGGAACAACGTGGACGTCCCGACCGACTTGCCCCGGTACACAGCGTCCTCGAACACGACCTGCTTGATCCTGTCCACCAGGTCGTGACGCTGGTTGAGGAGCACACCCCCGTACACCGCGCCGAGCACCGTGCCGTCGTCCCCCACGATGGGCGCCGCGGCGGCGAGCATCATCCCGCCGGTCAACTCCGTCTCCGACCGCTCCCGGGCTCGCGGGGTCGGCACCAGCTCGAAACGCGCCCGCGCCTCCAGCGACGGGCCCTCGCGCCGCAAGTCGCTCACCGGCACGATAATGGTCGCGCCCGCCGCCTGCCGGCGGTCGAGGGCGGCCCGCACGAGCGGGTCGCCGGCACGGCTGTCCCCCACGCGGCCCGGATTGCCCGGCCGCCAGACCACGACGCCCCGCGCGTTCGTGACCACGAGGGCGTCGAGCTGTTCCCGCCGCAACACGTCCGCGAGGGCCGCCCTGGCACGGTCCCGGCTCACTCCCCTGAGGGCGTCCCTGAGCAGGACGCGGTCGGCGGTCAGGCGCACGACCTGCCGCACCGTCCGCAACTCGTCGTTGTAGATGAAACGGGCGGCGTTCAGGTCGCTGTTGACGCGCCGCTGTGTCTCCGCGACGACGCGGTCGTCGATGAAGCGGATCCCCACGAAGCTGAAGACCGCGCTGATGATCACGATGATCACCAGGTAGCTGGACATCAGCCGTAGGGCGATCGACCTCATCGCTCATACCCCCTTACGATCCGGCGACGTACCGGCGCCGCAGGATCGACGCGGGCAGGCCGTAGCGGTACAGCGTCCCCACCGGATCGGCGATCGCGCCCACGATGCGCTCGATCTCCGCGCCGTCGTTGCTCGCCACGGTCGAGGCGAACGCGGAGAGCGCCTTGGCACCCTGGTCCTTCACCCGGCTGGTGGGCCCGAAGCACCCCGTGCACGGCATGTTGCCCTTCACGCACACCGCCTCGCATCCCGCGCGGGTCGCCGGACCCATGCACAGCACGCCCTGGGCGAGCAGGCACTCCTCCTCGTTCAGGAGCACTTCGTGGGGCCGCCGGAACACGCTGATCTCCAGCTTCTCCGGCTTCGACGCCTTGCGGGGGCACTCGTCGCACAGGGCGATGTCCGGAGCGAGGACCGTGCCCTTCGGCGGGAGATTCCCGCTCAGCAGCGTCTCCACCGCCTTCGCCAGCAGGGCCGGCGTCGGCGCGCACCCCGGCACGTAGTAGTCCACGTCGATGACCTGGTCGAGCGTCCGGACGGTGTCGTAGAGCGCGGGGAGACTCACCGCCCAGCCGTTCTCCTGGTACCGGGTCTGTGGCATGACACCCCCGGGGTTCACCAGGCTCGGGCTGTCCCGGTACGCAGTCGCCAGCATTCCCTCACAGTCCGAGAGGTTCGCCAGCCCCGGGACCCCTCCCATGTGCGAGCAGGCCCCGAAGGCGATGATCACCTGGGACTTGCGGCGGAGCAGATGCGCCATCTCCTCCTGTTCCGTGCTGCGGATGGCCCCGTTGATGAACGTGGCCACGATCGACCCGTCCGCCATCGCCTCGACGTCCTTGGTCTTGAAGTCCAGCGCCACCGGCCAGAAGACGATGTCCACGGCTGCGACCACGTCGAGCACCTTCTCCGCGAGGTCCACCACGGACTCCTCGCAGCCGCCGCACGATGCGCACCAGTAGAACGCGACCTTGGGCTTGTCCGTCATGGGACCGCGACCTCCTCCCCCACCTCGGCGAATGCCTCCTCAGGGACCTGCACATTCAACGGCCCGAGGGCCCGGAGTCTCTCCACCATGTCGTTCACCGCCACCTTGAGCGGATCGGCCTCCGACGCCGACAGCCACTCGAGCCGGAACCGCTCGTCCTCGATGCCCAGCGCCCGCAGCGTGGCGCGCAGCAGGTGGAACCGCCGCAGGGTCTTGTAGTTGCCGGACTCGTAGTGGCAGTCCCCGGGATGGCAGCCCCCGATCAGCACTCCGTCCGCCCCCTTCGCGAAGGCGTCGAGCACGAACTGCGGATCGACCCGGCCGGAGCACATGAGCCGGATCGTCCGGATGTTGGGGGAGTACTTGATCCGGGACACGCCGGCTAGGTCGGCGGCCAGGTAAGTGCACCAGTTGCAGAAGAACGCGACGATCTTCGGCTCGAACCGCTCCGTCGTCGCTCCCGTAGTCGTGGTCGTCTCAGACATACGCCAGCACTCCCCCGATCTCAGCGTAGATCTCTTCGTCCTCGAAGAAGTTCTGCCGCGCCGACCCCGACGGGCAGACCGAAACGCAGGTCCCGCAGCCCTTGCACAACACCTCGTTGATCTCCGCCTTGCCCTTCTCCAGGTTCACCGCGATGGCGTGGTACGGACACATCGCGATGCAGGTCTTGCAGCCCGAGCACTCCTCCTCGACGATGAAGGCCGTGTTGGGCTCCAGCTCCACGAACCCGGCGTTGATCAGCGACAGCGCCTCGCCCGCCGCCGCGCCGGCCTGGGCCACGGAGTCGGGGATGTCCTTGGGCCCCTGGCATGCACCCGCGATCCAGATGCCTTCCGTGAACGTCGCCACCGGCGCCAGCTTCGGGTGGCGCTCCGTGAACCAGCCCTCCTTGCCGCAGGTCATGTTGAAGCGCCGGCGCACCTCCTCGGCGTCCTCGCGCGGCTCCATCCCCACCGCCAGGACGACCATGTCCACCGGGATCCTGCGCACCTTGCCGAGGAGCGTGTCCTCGGCCTGCAGCAGCAGCCGCCCGTCGCCGTCGGGATACACGTCGGCCACCTTGCCGCGGATGAAGTGCGTCCCTTCCTCCGCCACCCGGTTGTAGAACTCCTCGAACCCCTTCCCGGGCGTGCGGATGTCGATGTAGAAGTTGTAGACCTCGGCGCCGGTCCGTTCCTTGATGAGGTGCGCCATCTTCAGCGAGTACATGCAGCACACGCGGGAGCAGTACTTGTTGGTGTTCTCGTCGCGGCTCCCGATGCAGTGGATGATGCCGACCGCTTTCGGCGTCCGGCCGTCTTTGAGCACCACCTCCCCTGCGGTCGGGCCGGAAGAGTTGAGCAGGCGTTCCACCTCCAGCGCGCTGTAGACGTTCGGATACACGCCGTATCCGTAGTACGGCACACGCTTAGGGTCGAAGGCCTTGAAGCCGGTGCTCATGATGATCGCCCCGACGTCGATCTCCTCGTGCTTCGGCTCCTGCTTGAAGTCGATGGCGGCGCGGTCCGCGCACACCTCCACGCAGGTCTTCTTGCACTTCCCCGTCTTGAACTCGATGCAGGTGTCCGGGTCGATCACCACGAGCTGCGGCACCGCCTGCGGGAAGGGGATGTAGACGGGCTTGCGCTTGGACAGGCCGAGGTTGAACTCGTCGTCGAACTTCCCGGTCTTGAAGACGCAAGCCTCGATGCATTCCATGCAGCCGATGCAGGCGTCCTCCAGGATGTAGCGCGGCTTCCGGGTCACCTTGACGTGGTAGTTCCCCACGTAGCCGGCGACCTCGGTCACCTCGGACAGCGACCAGAGGGTGATGTTCTTGTGGAACCCCACCGCGGTCATCTTCGGCGTCAGGATGCAGGCGGCGCAGTCGAGCGTGGGGAACGTCTTGTCGAACATCGCCATGTGCCCGCCGATGGTCGGCTCCCGCTCCACCAGGTACACGTGCTTCCCGGCGTCGGCGAGCAGCAGCGCCGCGTGGATGCCGGAGATCCCGCCCCCCACGACGAGCACCGCGTCCTTGACGGGCACCCGCCGGGCCTCCAGCGGCCTGTGGTAGTGCACGCGGCGCACCGCGGCCCGCACCAGGTCATTGGCCTTCAAGGTGCCGGCCCGCATGTCCGGGTGGACCCAGGAGACGTGCTCCCGGATGTTGACCATCTGGAAGAAGAACGGGTTCAGCCCACCGGCGGCGACGGCGCCGCGGAAGGTCTTCTCGTGGAGGTGCGGCGAGCAGGAGGCGACGACGATGCGGTCCAGCGCGTGGTCGTGGATGTCCTGCTTGATCAGCTCCTGGCCGGGGTCGGAGCACATGTACTTGTACTCCCGGGAGATCGTGACCCCCGGAAGCGTGGCGGCGTGCTCGGCGACCGCGTGCACGTCGACCGTGCCGGCGATGTTGGAGCCGCAGTGGCAGACGTAGACTCCGATCCTCACGGTATCCTCGTCGCTATGCGCGTGCGGGTTCAGTGGCGCCGGCCGCTTCGACCAGCTGTGCCAGGTCCTTCACGGTCAGAGCGCCCTCGAGCTGGGTGGTCTTGAGCGCATCCTCGAACATCACGAGATCCTTCGGACAACTGACGACCAGCGTCCCCACGCCGTGCAGGCCGGCCGCCTCGCGGACGCGGCTCTCGGAGGGGCGTTCCTTGATGCCCGGAACGTCCTCCATCCAGATCCGTCCGCCGCCCGCCCCGCAGCAGTAGGCGTGGTCGCGGTTCCGGTCCATCTCCACCAGCCGGACGCCGAGCGCCTTGAGGACGCGGCGCGGCGCGTCGTAGACGCCGTTGTAGCGGCCGAGGTAGCAGGGGTCGTGGTAGGTGACGGTGGCGTCCACCGGCTTGGCCACCGACAGCCGCCCGTCCCCGAGCAGGCGCTCGAAGAGCTCGGCGACGTGCAGGACCTCGACGCCGCTCAACCCCTTCGTCCCGTTCGTGCCCGCGTACTCGTGCTTCACCACGTGGTAGGTGTGGGGATCGGTGGTGACGATCTTCGAGAAGCGGGCCTTCTCCAGTACCTTCAGGTTCTTCTCCATCAGCAGGCTGAAGAGCCCTTCCTCGCCGATCCTGCGGGCGTCGTTGCCCGAGTTCTGCTCCGCGTCGTACAGGATCCCGAAGTCGAGTCCGGCCCGCTGGAAGACCCGGGCCACCGACTGGGTCACCACCTGCGCTCGCGGGTCGTAGGACGCGTAGTCGCCCACGAGCCACAGGAACTCCACCGGCTCCTTGCGCGCGTCCTTGATCTTGAAGTCGAGACCCGTCGTCCAGCTCGCGCGGGCCCGGGCCGACTTGCCGAACGAGTTGCCGTACCGCCCCAGGTTCTTGAGCACGTCCTGGACGCGGTCCTCCAGCGCCCCCTGGGCGACCAGGTGCCTGCGCATCTCGACGATCAAGGGGATGTGCTCGTTGAACACCGGGCAGCTGTTCATGCACGCCATGCACGTCGTGCACGCCCACAGCTCTTCCCGGCGGAAGACGCCCGCGACGGTGCCGTCGCCCTCCGGCGCGACACCCGCCGGCGCGGCCGCCGCGGCGGCGCGGACCGTCACCGCGCCGAGCACCAGCTCCTTCAGCTCGTGGACCAGGACCTTGGGGGAGAGCGGGAACCCGCTGGCGTGGGCGGGACACACCCGCTCGCAGCGCCCGCACTCCGCGCAGGTCAGGGCGTTGAAGAGCTGCCGCCACGTGAAGTCCTCGAGCCGCGAGGCCCCCTCCGACTCCGCCGGCATCTCTCCCGGCCGCAACGACGTGAAGAACACGCCGAAGGGCGCGAACAGCAGGTGCGCGTGCTTGGAGTACGGCAGATAGGCCAGGAACCCGAGGACGGTGGCCATGTGGGCCCACCACATCGAGAGATAGAGACCCGACGCGCCGTCCGGCCCGATTCCCAGGCCCGAATACAACCCACCCACCACCGCCCCCACCGGGCTCCAGACACCAGCCTGTTCTCCGGACAGGGCCTTCGCACCCTGGCCTGCGAGGAAGGTCACCAGCAACAGTGTGATGAGGGTCAGAACCGTCGTCGCATCCCGGGTCCTCTCCAGGCCGGCCGGCGTGAAGACGTAGCGGCGGACCGCGGCCACCAGGAGCGAGAGGAGGGCGAGGACGGCGAGCGCCTCCATCGGGACCGCCATCCACACGACATCGTCGGCGTACGGGATGGGCAGGAACGGCAGGAGCCCCCGGACCAGGCTCCACCAGAAGCCGGTCGCGAAGAAGACGAACGCCCAGAATATGACGAGGTGCGCAACGCCGATGACCGGCTGCTGGAGGAGCCGCTTCTGGACGAAGACGTTGGTCAGGAAGGCCCACAGCCGCCGCGGGATCCGGTCCCAGCGCAGCTCCGGCCGCCCCTTCAGCAGCACCCGCACCAGACGCACGACCCGGAGCCCGAACAGCACGAAGGCGACGCCCGCCAGGACCCAGAGCAGCAGCCAGCCCGGCAACCCGAGATACGCGGACAGACCTGGATCAGGCATGGGTCTTCATCCCTTCTTCGCCTTCACGGCCTCGGTCAGCGCGGGGAGGACCTCCACGAGCTCGCCCACGATCCCGTAGTGGGCCACCGTGAAGATGGGCGCCTGGGGGTCGGTGTTGATGGCGATGATGAGCTCGGAGTCCTTCATCCCTTCCACGTGCTCGGGGGCACCGCTGATGCCGGCCGCGACGTAGAGCTTGGGCTTGACCGTGGCGCCCGACTTCCCGATCTGGCGCGTGAGCGGCAGCCAGCCCTGGTCGATCACCGGGCGGGACGCGCTCACGACCCCGCCCAGCGCCACCGCGAGTTCCTGGGCGAGCTCGATGTTGTCCTGGGTCTGGATGCCGCGGCCCACGGAGACGAGCATGTCCTGCTTCGTGACGTCCACGTCGCCTGCGGGGGGCTCGATGTACTTCCCGAACTGCACCGGGCTCTCGGCGGGGAGCGGCACGGTCACGGCCTCGACCGTGGGCTTCCCGTCCACCCGTGCGCCGGCGCCGGCCCGCGACCCCGGCAGGATACCCAGCACCGCCGGTGAGCCGGCGACCGCCACCGCGGTCTCCATCTTGCCCCCGTAGAGCAGGCAACGCGCTTCGAGCCCGCCGTCGGCCGAGCGAACGTCACGACAGAAGTTCACGAGCGGGATCCGCAGCCGGGCCGCCAGCAGGCCGAGCACGTCGGACGACACGTTCGTGAGCGGGACCAGGAGCACGCGCGGCTTCCGCTCCTCGATCAGCGCCGCCAGCACCCGGCAGTACGCCTCCGGGCTGGGCTCGGCCAGCGAGGGGTGGTCCACGTGGAGAACGGCGTCCGCGGCGCCCAGCTTCCCTGCCAGGTCCGTGACCTGGTGCCCGAGCAGGACGGCCTGCAGCGGGCCCCCGACAGTGGTGGCAAGCTCTCTGCCGAGCACCAGCAGCTCGAACGTGACGTCGGAGAGCTGTCCCCTCCACTGTTCGGCCAATACCCAGACGTTACCCGCCATGATCTCCCCCTCCTCAGAGCAGGCCACGAGCCGACAGGATGTCGGTGACCTTCGAGGCGATCTCTTCAGGACTGCCCTCGATCATCTCCGCATGGCCGGCGGCCTCCGGCTTCGTCATCCGGACCACTTGGAGCAGAGACGCCTGGTCGGGAGCCGCTGCGGACACCGTTTCGATCTTCCCGGACTTCATCACCGCGCGCACCTTGGCGACCGGCACGTAGCGGGGTGGTTTCTCCGCCGCCTGGACGCCGAGCACCGCGGGCAGGGCGATGCCGTACTCCGCGTGGACGCCGCCGGCGTACTCCTTGAGCACCGTGGCCCGGCCCGAGTCGGCGCCCACGACGACGCCGGTCACGATGCCGAGGTAGGGCAGCCCGAGGCGCTCGGCGAGGAACGGCCCGAGGAGGCCGTCGAGATCGTCGATGGCCGAGCAGCCCGTGACTATGAGGTCGACCTGCTTCTGGTCCAGCAGGCCGCGGAGGACGGGGGCGAGCAGCGCCGCCGCCTCTGCTGTGGTGGGCGGGGTCTCCACGCCGGCGACCTTCACCGCGCGATCGCTGCCCTTGGCCAGCGCGGTGAACAGGACGTCGTCGACGTCCGCGCTCTCCAGGGCCATCGTGGTGACCGAGCCGCCGCAGCGCTCCTTCAGCAGCAGCGCCTGCTCGAGGGCGTGCTCGTCCCGCTCGCTGACGATCGGACGCTGGAACTCGAGATCGAGGGACTTCCCGTCGGGGCCGACCTCGAGTTCCTCCACGATGTCGGGCACCATCTTCAAGAGGACTAGGATGTTCACGGTGCCGTCGAACCTCCATTCGCGTTCCCCCGCCGGAGGGCGTGCCTCCGCGGCGGGCAGGGTCGTTCAGTCCCCCAGGGCCTCGGCAAGGATCTCCACCACGTCACGCACGACCATCTTCTTGTCGTAACCGAGGACCTTGAGCGAGTCCTCGAACCGTGAGACCTCGTACGGACAGGAAACGGCGAGGACGTCGGCGCCGGTCGCGACCGCCTCCCTGACCCTCCGGTCGGCCAGCCGTTCCATGCCCTTCGCCTTGTAGTACGTGTCCAGCCACATGCCACCCCCGCCACCGCCACAGCAGATCGAGTTGATGCGGTTGTGAGGCATCTCCACCAGCTTGACGCCGGGGATCGCCTTCAGGAGGTGCCGCGGCTCCTCGTAGAACCCGTTGTGCCGCCCGAGGACACAGGAGTCGTGATAGGTGACCGTGTAGTTCAGCTTCTTGGTGAGGAGCGGCTTCAGCGCTTCGAGGCGGCCCGCGAAGTACGTCGTGGTATGCTCCACCGGGTGGTCGAACCCGGCGCGAGGATACTCGTGCACGAACGCGTCGTAGGCGTGGGCACCCGACGTCACCAGGCGGTTGAACTGGTACTTGCCGAGGACCTTGAGGTTCTGGTCCGTCAGCGTCTCGAACAACCCGGTCTCTCCTGCCATGCGGGCGCACTCCCCCGCGCACTTCTCCTCGGGACCGAGGATGGCGAAGTCGATCCCGAGTGCCTTGAGGACCCTCGCCGTGGCGCGGCAGTTGTCCTGGCCCCTCGGGTGGAAGGCAGTGTAGCACTCCACGAACCAGAGCACGTCCACCGGGCGGGGGTCCTGCGAGAGCACGCGGACCGGCACGCCCGCCGCAGCCGCCCACGCCGCCCGCTTGCGCGGCGACTCCCCCATCGGATTGCCGTACCGCAGGGTGTTCGCAAGCGCCTTCTGCAACTCGGCCGGGACCTCGGGGAGACGGATGAACGCCTGCTCCTTCGCCAGCGGAAGCAGGACATCCGTGAGGCGGAGCCCGCGCGGGCACTTCGCCATGCACGCGTAGCAGGTGACGCAACGGAGCAGGCTGTCGCTGGCGAGCACTTCCTCGATCATCCCCGCGCGCAGCATCCCGATGATGCGCCGCGGCGGATAGTCCATCACCTCGCCGTACGGACACGTCCCGGCGCAGATGCCACACTGGATGCAGGTCTGGAGATCCCGCCCGCGCGGGGACTCGAAGATGTTCTCGAGGGTGATCCCCGCAGCGGAGTCCGCGTGTTCGGTGGTCGTGAGTGCCATAGGCCAGGTCTCCCTATCCTGCGAGCGCGGCGCGGTCGAACGCTCGGCGGGACGCATCACCTCATCGCGCGCCGCTATTCTCACCCAAAGCGCCCCCCAGCGAGGCCGGGACGCCTCCGTAGAACTACGTACGACTGGACGACGGATACCCGAGTACGGGCACCAGGAACGGCATGCTCACGACGAGCAAAAAACACGCCGCTGCCCCGAGGTGTGGGCAGCGGCGTCTCGCGGCGCGGCGGGGACCGACCGGTCAGTCCGTCACGCCTGCAGGGTCTTCAGGAAACCCAGGTCGATGCCCCTCGCCTTCATCATCCCCTCGAGCCCCGGCTTGTCGGCCGCGTTCACATAGGCCTCCTGGGGCTCGACGAGCTTCGTCTCGACGACTTCCATCAGCGCGTCGTTGAGGGTGATCATCCCGATCTTCTTGTTCGTCTGGATTATCGAGGGGATCTGGAAGGTTTTCCCCTCGCGGATCAGGTTCGCGATGGCCGGGATGGCGAGCAGGATCTCCCGCACCGCCACGCGCCCGCCGCCGATCTTCTTGCACAGGATCTGCGCGACCACGCCCTTGAGCGACTCCGAGAGCATCACGCGGATCTGGCTCTGCCGGTCGGCGGGGAACTGGTCGATGATGCGGTCCACCGCCGAGGCGGCCGTGGTGGTGTGCAGCGTGCCGAAGACGAGGTGGCCGGTTTCAGCCGTCTCGATGGCGATGGCCACCGTCTCGAGGTCACGCATCTCGCCCACGAGCACGATGTCGGGGTCCTCGCGCAAGGCCGCGCGCAGGGCGTGCTTGAACGACTCGGTGTGCAGCGCCACCTGGCGCTGGGTGATGATGCAGCTCTTGTTGGGGTGTACGAACTCGATCGGGTCCTCGATGGTGATGATGTGGGCCGAGCGCTTGCGATTGATGAGGTCGACCATCGCCGCAAGCGTCGTGGATTTCCCCGAGCCCGTCGGGCCCGTCACCAGCACCAGCCCCTTCGACAGGAAGCAGAGCTTCTGCACGTCGTCGGAGAGGCCCAGCTCCTCGGCGCTCTGCACCTTGGTGGGGATGACCCGGAAGACCGCCGCCGGCCCCTTGCGGTCCCGCAGCGCGTTGGCGCGGAAGCGGGCGAGGTCGAGGATCTCGTAGGCGAAGTCGGTGTCGTTCCGCTCCCCATACTCGGTCCTGTTGCGCTCCGGCATGATGGCGAAGATGAGCGCCTCCATCTCCTCCACCGTCAGCGGCCCGTAGCCCTCCAGCCGCATCAGCTCGCCCGACTTGCGGATGATGGGCGGCTCGCCGACGCGCAGGTGCAGGTCTGAGGACCCCGAGGACACCAGCTTGCGGAGTAACTCCTGGATGCGCTCTTCGGCCGCGTCCTTGGCCGCGATCGAGGCACCGCTGGGCGGCGCCGGGGCAGCGGCCGCCGCCGGCGCCGGCGCCGTGGGCGAACGGGCCTCCATCGGCATCGACATCGCCGCGGAGGAGCGGCGCGCACGGGCCGGGCTGATCGTCACCTGGACATCGGTGTCCATGTGCAGGATCTCGACGTCGATGCGCTTGCCGTCGACGGCGTAGCCGAAGGCCATCCGTGACTCGGCGTCGAGGTGGTCCTTCATCCCGTCCGGGGCGATCTCGCGGAGCAGCGCCATGATCTTCGGCGTCGTCAGCGACTCGCGGGTGACGGGTTTCTCCGTGCCGTCGATGTCGAGCACCACGGCGGCGTTGCTGTGGAGCGTGAGCCGCCCGGCGTCCTGCTCGAACATCACCTGGATGAACTTGTCGAGGACCGCCACGGCCTACTCCCCCTCGCGCGCCTGGGCCTTCGTCTTCTGCTCGGCGACGTCCGCGTCCACCTTCGCCTTCCGAAAGCGCTCGACCGACGCCTTGAGGGAGATGATCCCGTCGCGCAGGACGCGCGTCTTCATCATCGGACTCCCGCCGGTGCTCGCCGCCACGCCCAGCCGGCCCGCCTCGTCCGCGAGCACGCCGAGGTTCTTCACCATCGCCCTCTGGCGGAGATGCCCGAGATCCCGTGAGATCTGCTGCCGCACCCACTCGATCTGGGCCGGCTTCCTGGCCGACGCGTATTCCTCCACGGCGTGGGCCAGGTGGTCGCACTGGACGAGCAGGTAGTCGAGGAACTCGACCGTCTCGGTGGCTTTGGCGGAGAGCTTCTGACCGGCCATGTGGGACTCCAGCGGGCAGCCGAAGCCACCCAACAGGCAGCAGGTCCTGAGTGCTCGGTAGTGTGCAGACGCGCAGATGCGCAGCGGTGCCAAGCACCGGGTGCTAAGTCTGCCTCCGCGACGGGCTGGGCGCCACCCTACCAGACCAGCACCAGCTTGCCGAAGTGGGCGTTGGCCTCCATCACCCGGTGCGCCTCCGCCAGCTCCGCCATCGGGAAGCTGCGGTCGAGGACGGGGCGGAGGCGACCCGCCGCGAACAGCGGCACCACCTCGCGCTCGAAGTCCCTGGTCAGCGCCGCCTTCTCCTCGAGCGACCGGCTGCGGAGCGCCGTGCCGACGATGGTCAGCCGCTTGTTCAGCACGAGCCCCATGTCGAGTTGGGCCGTACGGCCGGCGGTGAGGCCGACGATGATCATCCGGCCACGCAGGGCGAGGGACTTGAGGTTGCCCTCGAGCGCCGGGCCGCCGACGAGGTCGAGCACGACGTCCACGCCGCGGCCGCCCGTCTCGCGGCGCACGACCTCGGCGAAGTCCTCCCGCGTCGTGTCGATGGCGACGTCGAGGCCGAGCGGTGCCGCGCGTGCGAGCTTCTCCGCGGAGCGCGACGTGCCGAAGGTGCGGGCGCCCCAGGCGTGCGCCAGTTGCACCGCGGCGGTGCCCACCCCGCTCGAGACGGCGTGGATCAGCACGGTCTCGCCCGATGTGAGGCCCAGCTGGCGGATGATGGCGTCGTACGCGGTGAGGAATGCCTCGGGGACGGCGGCGGCCTCGGCGTAGGGCCACGCCGCCGGTGGCGAGATGGCCGTGTCCTCGTGTGCCACCAGGAACTCGGCGCAGGCGCCGCCGGCGACGAGGCCCATCACGCGGTCGCCGGGCTTCCAGCGCGTCACGCCCTCGCCGAGCGCGGCGACCTCACCCGTGTACTCGAGGCCGGGGATGTCAGCGGGCACGCCGGGAGGCGCCGGGTAGTGGCCTTTGCGCTGGAGGATGTCGGCGCGGTTGAGGCCAACGGCGCGGACGCGCACGAGGATCTCGCCGGGGCCGGGCTCGGGCGCCAGGACGTCCCGGAGTTCGAGGGCCTCGGGGCCGCCGGGATGGGCGATCACGATGGCACGCATCGCCGGCTCCTCGGTCCTAGACCCCGTCCGCGCGCCGTTCCCGGGCCCTCATCGGGCTCTCGTTCCACAAGCGCACCATCAGGAGCGCGCCGAACAGCGAGAACGGCACGATCATCCAGGTCCACGCGCCCCAGCCGTACTGGTCGAGGAAGTGGCCGAGGAGGAACCCGGTCAGGCCCGACGCCAGGTACTGCACGCCGTCCAGGATCCCGGTGACCGTCGAGGCGGCCTTCGTCCCGCCGAAGTCCATCGACGCGGTGCCGGAGAGCATCCCGTGCACGCCGAAGATCCACATGCAGGTGAAGCCGATCATGAACGCCGCGAGCCCCGGCGTGCCGGCTTGCCCGAGCACGATGAGCGAGCCGATCTGCCCCAGGTAGAAGATGAACGCCACCGGCGCCCGCCGCGACTGGAACCAGCGGTCCGACAGATAGCCGCACAGGAGGCCGCCCAGGATCCCGCCGATCGTGATGCCGATCGTGGCGACCGAGAACAGGAAGCTCCCGGCCTGGATGCGGTGGACCTCGTGCAGGAAGGGCACGAACCAGAGCATCAGCCCCTGGCGGACGAAGCCGGTGCAGAACTCCGCGACGGCGAGGGTGATGATGACGGGATTGGTGAACACGCGCGTGACGAGGTGGTGCCAGTCCACCGGCTTGTCCCGATCGGCGTCGTGCGACGTGGCGTCGCCGGTATTGAAGTCGGCGAAGCCCGCCTGCGCCGGGGTGTCCTTCACGAGGAAGAAGTCCACCACGAACATCGTCGCGATGGCGGCCGAGGGGATCAGGAAGACCCAGTACCACGGCAGCGCCGCGAGGATCCAGCCCCCCACCGTCATCGCCAGGAAGTACCCGCTCGAGATCATGATGCCGAAGATGCCGCCGAAGACACCCCGCTCCCGCACGTGGAACCACGGCGCGTTGACCTTCACGACCGAGAGGGCGCCGAACGACTGGAAATACTGGTTGACGGCGTAGAGGAGCGACATCCCGACGATGATCTTGGTCTGCCAGCCGCTCAGGAAGAGGAGGCCGATCGTCAGATTGAGGGCGGCGGCGCCCGCCGCGCCGATGAGGATGGCCTTCTTGCCGCCGATGCGGTCGGCGAGCGGGCCGTTGAAGATCACCGACAGCGCGTACGTCCAGAAGCCGGCCGTCGCGATCATCCCGAACTCCCCCTTCGACAGATGGAAGTGGTCCATCATCGTCTTGGAGGAGACGTTCAGGTTGTAGCGGCCCATGTAGAAGGTCGCGTACGTGAGGCCGAGGGGGAACCAGTTCTGCAACCGGCGCCAGCGGTACGCCGGGGTGTGCTGCAGCGGATTGGACATCGGGTCGGACCCCCTATCTGCCCGTTGAGGGTCGCATCTGGCTCCAGAGCCTCGCGAAGACGTCTTCCAGGGCGGGGCCGAGCTTCGCCGGATCGTCGGTCTTTTCGGGTTCGTTGTCGAAGACGGCGAACGGGACGTCGAACCCCCGGATGCGGATGCGGCCGGCCTTCCGGCTCCCGGAGAGCCGCTCCCAGTCGTTGGTCCGGTAGTAGAACTCCATCTTCTCGTCGGGGAGGCCGTGGAAGAGGATCGAGTCGGCCTGCGCGGGGTCGAAGCGGCGCCGGTTCTTCCGGCACGACTCCTCGTAGGAGACGTTGATGTAGACGATGCCGGCGCGGCCCAGGATCTCGTCGGCGAGGTGGGAGAAGGCCTCGCCGAAGCCGTTCTCCCCTCCGCGCGAGAACTCGACCAGCACCGTCTGCTTCGTCGTGAACTCGGCGTCCCTGGCGAGCCGCTTTCGGAACTCGAGGTTGATCCGCTCGATGAAGAGATTCCAGAGGTGGTCGCCGGTGAAGTAGTAGTCCTTCGTCGTAAAGACGCGCGGCTGGCCGAGTCGCTGGAGGAGGTCGTCGATCTCGAAGGTCTCCCAGACGAAGGGGAAGTCGTCGATCTCCGTGAAGGGGCCGATGTGGAAGCGCCGCGCCCGCTCGGCCTCCCCGGTCTTCTTGAGGAAGTCGATGACCTCGCTCTTGCCGGCCGCCGGGCGGCCGATCAGGATGATCGTCTCGAAACGCTCGCTCATCGCCTCACTGCCTCCGTCAGTACTCGTCCCTGTATCGGCTCGGTCGGCTGAACACCGAGAAGCGCGGCCAGCGTCGGCGCGATGTCCACGACGCTCACCCGGCCGGTGTACGTGCCGGGCTTGATGCCCGCGCCCCAGAAGAGCAGGGCGACGTGCGTGTCGTCGTCGGACGGCAGTCCGTGCTCCGCACTGTTCGCGCCGCCGAACACGAACTTCGGCTCGAGCGTCACCATCAGCTCGGCGCCCACGTTGGGTGGAACGGTGTTCAGCCAGCGCCTCCCGACGGCATCCTGGGCGGTGTCCACGGCGGCCAGGGAGCGGGGCGTGTCCACGCGCAGCACGCCGTGGACGGCGCGGATGGATGTCGCCAGCGCCCCGACCACGGAATCCACGTTCACGCCGCGCGCCACGAGGCCGGCGCGGTCCATCGTGAGCAGGCCGAGGTCGAAGTAGCGGATCCACTGGCCTGGACCCAAGCGGAGGACGAGTCCGTTGGAAGCCGCCTGGACGATCGAGTCGACGGAGACGACGTCGGCGAGGGGGAATCCGTTCCGGCGGGACCAACCCGTGAAGGGGGTGACACCGTGGTCGGCCGTGAGCACGACCACCGTGCGCCGCGGGTCGCGCAGCTTCGCGAGCGAGTCCAGGAAGGTCCCGAGCGACCGGTCGAGGCGCACTATCTGGTCGCGGATCTCTCTGGAGTACGGGCCGTACGTGTGCCCGACGGCGTCGGTGGACGAGAGGGAGACGGCGAGGACGTCCGGCGCCGGTCCGCGGCCGATCCTGGCCTGCCGGACACCCTCGAGGGCGAAGTCGAGCGTCAGCGCGTCCATCCACGGCGTAACGATGAAGGCCCGCCTGGCCGAGGCGGAATCCACCGGCATCCGGTGCGGGAACGCGATGTCGGTGCCGCCGTGCTCCCACGGCGCGATGTCGGGCTCGGGGAAGCTGTCCGCCGGCAGCAGCGGCTCCCACACCCGGCCAGCCGCGTGTGCGGGGACGCCGCGGGCGTTGAAGGCGTGCACCCACGCCGGCAACGAGTCGGCGTAGTAGTCGCTGGTCGTGAATTGGCCGTCGGCGAACCAGAAGACCATCTGCATCGCGCGGCCCACGGGGAGGATGGCGCCGCGATCCTTGCGGGAGACAGAGAGCATCCGCGAATCAGGACTGCGCGCCTGGAGCCAGTCGAAGAGCGTGGTGCCGCGGAACCGCAGCGGCGACGCGCCGGAGCCGCGGGCTTCGATGAGCGGGGCGCCGGGATCGTTAGCGCCCTCGGAGTTGCGGATTATGCCGTGGGAGGCGGGGTTGCGGCCGGCGAGGATGGTCGCGTGACCGACGGCCGTCTCCGTCATCGCGTGGTCCTGGTAGGCATCGGTGAACCACGCCCCGGTGCGCAGGAGCCGCGCGAGCCCGCCGGTGAACTGCCCCTTGAAGCGCTCCAGGTAGTCGGCGCGCATCTGGTCCACCGTGATGACCACGACGAGGCGCGGCGCGGACGATGGCAGGCGCTGGGCGCGGGGCTGCGCCTGGCGGGCGGCGGGCGCCGACGCGGCGGGTCGCGCCTGCGCTGACGCCAGGGACGGGGCGAGCGCGGAGGCTAGTGTGACTGTGAGCGCGGCGAGGAACGCCGGGACGGCTCGGGTGCGCATGCGGGTTTCCTGTGGTAGTAGGCTGGGCCGTTCGACCGAAGGAAGATACACGCAAGTGCCCACCAACTCCTGGTCCGCGCATTTTCGCCCTTCGCGGCAACACCCTGATGCGCGGAAAGCCGAGCCGCCACGCCATCTTCGCGCGTGCCGCCCACTTGCTTTCCTCGGCGCCGAGGCCTTACCCTATGGCTATGCCCGCGACAATCCGCCGCTGGACGAAGGAACTCGTCCAGTCGCTGCCCAACGACGGCAACCGCTACGAGCTGGTGGCGGGGGAACTGCTCGTGACGCCGGCGCCGGCGGAGCGGCATCAGAGCCTCGTGAGGGAGTTCGCCGTGGCGTTCCTGGACTACCTCCGACCGCTCGGCCTCGGGCACACCATCTACTTCGCCGCCGCCGACATCTCCTGGACGCAGGACGACCTCGTCCAGCCCGACCTGTTCGTAGTCGCCCCGGAAGATGTCTCGCGCGACTGGAAGACGTTCAAGCACCTGCGGCTCGTCGTCGAGGTGCTCTCGCCGAGTTCACGCCGCGGCGATCGGGTAGTGAAGCGGAAGCTCTACCTGCAGAACGAGGTCGAGACCTACTGGGTCGTGGACCCGGACCGGCAGGTGGTGGACGTGTGGCGCCCCGGCGATGCCGAGGCGACAACGGCCGCGGACACCATCACCTGGCGCGTAACGCCTGAAGCCCCCGAGATCACGATCAGCCTGACCGAGATCTTCCGCCCGCTGGGCTGACCGCCCCGCCGGTACGCCGATGCGCCGGCACGCCTAGATCCACCGGAAGATCTTCAGCGCCACACCGAAGCTCACCAGCGTCCACGCCGCCATTACCACCAGCGGCAGTGCGAGTGCCGCGAGGCCGCTTCCGTCCAGCATCACCGCCCGCAACGCGTCGTTCAGCGCCGTCAGCGGCAGCGCCTTGATGAACGGCTGCATCGCGTCGGGGAAGTTCGCCGCCGAGAAGAACGACCCCGAGAGCACCCACATCGGCAGCATCACGAGGTTCATCAGCCCCGAGACGCCCTCCAGCGTCCGGGGGCGCGCCGCCACGAGCAGGCCCACACCCGCGAACGTCGCCGCGCCGAGAGCCACGACCGCAGCCAGCGCGGCGGGCGAGCCGCGCATCGGCACGCCGAAGGCGAGGATCCCGAACGCCACGAGCAGCGTCGCCTCGAAGATGACGGTCACGAGCCGCGCGAGGCCGAACGAGAGGAGGAAGTGCGAGCGGCGCATCGGCGAGGCGAGGAGTCGCTTCAGGAGCTTCTTCACCCGGAGGTTCACCACCCCGTACCCGACACCCCACATCCCCGTGCCCATCAGGTTCATCCCGAGGAGGCCGGGGAGCAGGAAGTCGATGTATCGCGCCCCCTTCTCCGCGACCTTCACCTCGGCGACACGCCGGACGTCCCGCCGGCCGTACGCGCGCTGGATCTCGTCGTCGGTGACGAGCCGCGCCGTGTGAGACTCGGTGCGCGTGGAGTCGTAGCGGTACACCACCGGGTCGCCGGGCACCACGACCAGCGCGACGCGCCCCGTGCGCAGGCGCTGCGCCGCCGTCAGAGAGTCCAGGACCTCGACCCGCAGGTCCCGCGCCCCCGAGAGCCGCGCGGCGAGGGAGTCGGCGCCGACGCCCGCCTGGATGGCGACCTTCGCCCGCTCCGGTGGACGGTTCCGGAACGCGATGCCGAGCGCCACGGCGAGGAGGATCGGGAACCCGACGACCCAGAAGATCGCCTCGGGCTCCCTGATCATCTCACGGAGTCGCGCGAGCGTGAGCTGCCACAGCGGATTGCGCTCGCCTAGCACGCCGTCACCCGGTCACCTCTCACCTTCCTCACGCATCTCGGAGGTGCCTGCCGGTCAGGTGCAGGAACAGATCCTCCAGCGTCGCGTGGTGGGTCACCAGTTCCGTCATCGGCAGCCCGCGGCGCTCGAGCTCCGCCAGCACCGCCGGCAGCGACTCGTGCACCTCCTCCACCTCGAGCGTGACGCGACCGGCCGCGCTCCGCACCTCCCGCACTCCCGGCAACGCGAGCAGCGCCGCGTCGTCCGGCGCCGCCACCCCCTCCACCAACCCGAACTCGATCACCTGCTGGGCGCCGAGCGACGCGATCAGGTCTTTCGGGGTGCCGAGCGCGATGACCTTCCCGTGGTCCACCACCGCCACCCGGTCGCAGAGCCGCTCCGCCTCGTCCATGTAGTGCGTGGTGAGCACCACCGTGCCGCCGCGGGCGCGGAACGCCGCGATGACGCCCCAGAGCTGGCGGCGCGACTGGGGGTCGAGCCCCGTCGTCGGTTCGTCGAGGAAGAGTATGTCGGGATCGGCGACAAGGGCGCACGCCACGGCGAGCCGCTGTTTCTGGCCGCCCGAGAGCTTGCCCACCCACGCCTTCCGCTTCTCGCCCAGCTGGACGAGGTCCAGGACCTCCTCCACCTCGCGCCCGCGGCGGTAGAAGCTGCGGAAGAGCCTGATCGTCTCGGTGACGCTCAGCTTGTCGGCGAGCTGGGTCTCCTGGAGCTGGACGCCGATCCGCTCGCGCAGCGCGTGGTCGTGCTCGGCCCACCGCATCCCGAGGACCTCGATGGTCCCCTCGTCGGGAATGAGGAGGCCCTCCCACATCTCGACCGTCGTCGTCTTCCCCGCCCCGTTCGGGCCGAGGAGTCCGAAGCACTCGCCGGCGCGGACCTCGAGGTCGAGTCCCGCCACGGCGGTGACGTCCTTGTAGCGCTTGACGAGATTGCGGCAGATGATGGCGGGGGTACCCACGCTCAGCAGATCCGGGGGAGCTGCTCGCCGGAGAGCATGTCGACGACCCGCACCCCTCCGATCCGGGTGCGCATCGTCACGATGCCGGCCGACGCCGGCTTGACGGTCGCGATGCGCGCCGCCCCGCGGCAGTCGTCGCGCGAGCGGAGCAGCGCGAGAGCGCGGTCGGCGTCCTCCCGCGCCACGAACGCCAGGAACCGTCCCTCGCACGCCACGTACAGCGGGTCCAGCCCCAGCACCTCGCACGCGCCCGCCACTTCGTCCGTCACCGGGAGCGCCGCCTCATCCAGCTCGATCTCGACCCCGGCCTGGGACGCGATCTCGTTCAGCGCCGAGGAGACGCCCCCGCGCGTCGGGTCGCGCAGGCAGCGGAGGGTCACGCCCGCATCGATGAGCGCCATCACCGCGTCAGCGACCGGAGCGCAGTCGCTCACGATGGGGTTCGCGAAGGCGAGGCCGTCGCGCACCGCCATCACCGCCACGCCGTGCTGGCCGATGGGGCCGCTCACCAGCACCGCGTCGCCCGTCCGCACCTCGGTGGCGCCGAGGGGGTCCTTCGCCCGCACCACGCCCACACCGGACGTGTGCGCGAAGACCCCGTCGCCCTTCCCCCGCTCCACGACCTTCGTGTCTCCCGTGACCACGACGACCTTCGCCGCCCGCGCCGCCTGCGCGACGGACGCGACGACGCGCCGCAGGTCCGCCAAGGGGAGCCCTTCCTCCAGGATGAGGCCCAGGCTGAGGTAGAGCGGCTGCGCCCCGCACATCGCGAGGTCGTTCACCGTGCCGTTCACGGCGAGGGTGCCGATGTCGCCGCCGGGGAAGAAGAGCGGCTGGACGACGAAGCTGTCGGTCGTGAAGGCGAGACGGCCCGCCGGCACGTCGAGGACGGCGCCGTCGGCCAGCGGCTCGAGGGCCGGGTTGCGGAGCGCCGGGAGCAGCTCCTTCTCGATGAGGTCCCGCGTGAGTCGCCCGCCGCCGCCGTGCGCAAGGAGGATCTGCTCGCCCGGGCCGAGCGGCACCGGGCACACGAGGCCGCTCATGACGGTGCCGCGGCGGCAGCGCGCCGCCGGTAGAGGTAGTACGCCGCGCACGCGCCCTCGGAACTGACCATCGGCGCGCCGAGCGGGTGCTCGGGCGTGCACCTGGTCCCGAACGCGCCGCACTCCCGCGGCTTCTTGAGCCCCTGGAGCACGAGGCCCGCAATGCAGTCGGGGGACTCCGCCGCCGGCGGCCCCGGCTCCGGGTAGCGACGCTCCGCATCGAAGGCGGCGAAGCGCTCGCGCAGGCCCAGGCCGCTGGCGGGGATCCCGCCGAGCCCGCGCCACGTGCGGTCCACGACCTCGAACACCTCCTCCACCGCCTGCCGGGCGGGCAGGTTCCCCTCGGGGCGCACGGCGCGGCCATAGGCGATCTCCACCTCGTGCCGCCCTTCCTCCAGCTGCCGCACGGCCATCGCCACCCCGTGGAGGATGTCCACCGGCTCGAAGCCAGTCACGACGATGGGCACCGCGTATCGTGCCGCGAGGTCGTGGTACTCGCCCGTGCCCATCACCGTGCAGACGTGCCCGGCGGCGAGGAAGCCCTGCACCTTGCAGAACGGCGAGGAGAGGATCGCCGCGATGGCCGGCGGGACCCGCACGTGCGCGACGAGGATCGAGAAGTTCGTGAGCCGCTTCTTCGAGGCGAGCAGTACCGCCGTCGCGTTGGCCGGCGCCGTCGTCTCGAACCCGACGGCGAAGAAGACCACCTGCCGTTCCGGGTTCGCTTCGGCGATCGCCACGGCATCGAGCGGCGAGTAGACGATGCGCACGTCCGCGCCCGCCGCCCTCGCCCGCAGCAGGTCGGAGGAGGAGCCCGGCACGCGCAGCATGTCGCCGAAGCTCGCGAAGATGACGCCCGGCGTCCGGGCGATGGCGACCGCGCGGTCGATGAGGTGGATGGGCGTGACGCAGACCGGGCAGCCGGGCCCGTGGATCAGCGTGAGCTCGGGGGGGAGCATCTCGTCGAGGCCGTACCGTACGATGCTGTGCGTCTGGCCGCCGCAGACCTCCATCAGCGTCCAAGGCCGCGTGACGAGCTTCCGGATGGCGGCGAGATACTCCTGCGCCGCCGCGCCGTCGCGGTATTCCTCGAGGTACTTCACGCCCCCGGGCCGGGCCGCGGAGTGAGGGCAGCGGTCGAGCCGGCGTCCTCGAGGTCGGCGAGGGCCTGGATCTCCTGCAGGTATCCGAAGACCTCCTTCGCCTCCTCCTCGCTCACCTTGCTGATCGCCACGCCCACGTGGACGATGACGTAGTCGCCCACCTGGGCCTCCGGTACGTAGGCGAGACACACCTCGCGCTCGGCTCCGCCGAATCGGACGGTGCCCATGGCCAAGCCGAGGTCTCCGGCGTGGATCTCGAGGATCTCGCCCGGGATGCCGAGACACACTGTGATCAGGTCCTTTCTTCGAGGAGTCGGCTCGCGGCGACCAGCGCCTGCCCGGCCGAGAGGCCGCCGTCGTTCGGCGGAACCTGCGAATGCGTGAGGACGTCGAAGCGCCGGCGGCGCAGTTCCTCGGTACAGAACTGCGTCAGCACGGCGTTCTGGAAGCAACCGCCCGTCAGGCCGACTCGCGGGATCCCCGCCCATTCTGCCACGGCGGCAACCATCCGTGCAAGGGTCCGGTGGAAGCGACCGGCGACCAGTGCCGGCGCGGTGCCCCGCCCGACCTCGTCCAGCACCGCGGCGACGGCGGGCAGCCAGTCGATCTCCAGGCCCGGAGCGTCCGGCCCGTCGCCCGCACGCTCGAGCAGCGCGAACGGGTACGCTTCGGCGCTCGGCGCCACCGCCTGTTCGAGCAGAATCGCGGCGTGCGCCTCGTAAGTGGATTCCTGCCGGAACCCGAGGATCGCCGAGACGGCGTCCACGAGCCGGCCGGCGCTCGAGGTCCGCACGGCCGAGGGGGCGCGCAGGACGGCGTTCAGGACGTCGGTCCACTGCGCCGCCCGTCGCACCGGCGGGATGGACATCTCCCAGAGGTCGAGCCCCTTCACCGCGTAGAGCACCCCCACGGCCGAGCGCCACGGCTGGCGCGCCGCCGCCTCGCCGCCCGGCAGCGTGAACGGCAGGAGCCGCGCGACGCGCCGGTAGCCGGTGCGCGTGGCGCGCAGGAACTCGCCGCCCCACACCGTGCCGTCGGGGCCGAAGCCGGTGCCGTCCCACGTCACGGCCAGGATCTCACCGTCCACGTCGTGCTCGGCGAGGAGCGAGGCGGCGTGCGCGTGGTGGTGCTGCACGCGGACCACCGGCAGGCCGCTCGCCTCGGCGATGCGAGTGGAGGCGTAGTCCGGGTGCAGGTCGCACGCGACGGCGACGGGCCGGAACCCGTAGAGGCGCTCGTAGTCGGCGATGGTGCGCGCCTGCGCCTGGAGCGACAACGGATGATCGAGGTCGCCGATGTGCTGGCTGAGCACCACCTGCCGCCCGCTCGCCCACGCGACGGTGTTCTTCGAGTGCCCGCCCAAAGCGCGCACGGTCGGGAGGCTCGCGCCGATGGGCACGGGGAGAGGCGCGAAGCCGCGGGCCCGACGGATCACCAGCAGCCGCCCGTCCACGCCGCGGGCCACCGAGTCGTCCACCGGCCTCACGATGGGCCGGTCGTGGTGCAGGAACGAGTCGGCGATGGGCCCGAGCCGCTCCTCCGCTTCCGCGGGCGCGACGGCCATCGGCTCCTCGCTGAAGTTCCCGCTCGTGCACACGATCGGGAAGCCGAGCCGCGCCATCAGCAGGTGGTGGATGGGCGAGTAGGGGAGCATCGCGCCGACGGTGCGGAGCCCCGGCGCCACCTGGTCGGCCACGACGCCGCGGGCGACGATCTCGAGCAGCAGGATGGGCGCCGCCGCAGAGGTGAGCCAGCCCGCCTCCGCATCCGAGACTCGGGCCGCCGAGCGCAGCGCCTCGAGGTCGGGGAACATCACCGCGAACGGCTTCTCCTCGCGGCCCTTGCGGGCGCGGAGCCGCCCCACGGCCGCGCCGCTGCGGGCGTCCACGAGGAGCTGGTAGCCGCCGAGCCCCTTGAGCGCGACGATGCGCCCGGCGCGGAGCGCCGCCACGGCGGCGTCGAGCGGCTCGCCGTCGGGAGGTCGCGTGCCGGGCTCGGCGAACGCGAGCGCCGGGCCGCACGCGGGGCAAGCCACCGGCTGCGCGTGGAAGCGGCGGTCGCCGGGATCGTGATACTCCTGCGCGCAGCGCGCACACAGCGTGAAACCCTTCATCGCGGTGCGCGGCCGGTCGTACGGCAGTCCCTCGATGATGCTGAGCCGCGGCCCGCAGGCGGTGCAGTTGAGGAAGGGGTAGCCGTGGCGCCGGTCGGCCGGGTCGAACAGCTCGCGCACGCAGTCGCCGCACGTGGCGAGATCGGGGAGCACTGCGACGCTCAGCTCGCCGTCGGTGTCGCTGTCCTCGATGGTGAAGCCGGCGGCGCCGAGCACCTCGTCGGCCGTGACCTCGACGCTGCGCAGCATCGCGGCCGGCGGCGCCTCGGCACCCAGGCGGCGCTGCAGGTCGTCGAGCGCCGGCCGGAGGCCCTCGACGTGGATGAGGACGCCGAACGGCGTGTTGCGGATGGACCCGGTGAGACCGAGTTGCCGGGCGAGACGATAGACGAAGGGCCGGAAACCCGTCCCCTGCACTGCGCCGCGCACCACGATCCGGGCGGCCGAGGTCCCGGGGAGGACGGGCACCGCACTCACCCCCGGACCGGCGGCACGCCGAGACCGCGCTTCGCTACGATGCGCCGCTCGACCCACGCCGCGACATCGGCGACGCCCTCGCCCGTGCGGCACGAGGTGCGGATGACTTCGAGGCCCGGGTGGACGTCGCGCGCGGCCTGCACCGCCTCCTCCACGCTGAAGTCCGTCATCGCCAGCAGGTCCACCTTGTTGAGCACGAGGAGCCCGGCGCGCCGGAACATCAGCGGGTACTTCTTCGGCTTGTCGTGGCCCTCGGTCACCGAGAGGAGCATCAGCGCGTCGTCCTCACCGAGGTCGAACTCGGCGGGGCAGACGAGGTTGCCGACGTTCTCGAAGACCAGCACGTCCGCGGGGCCGTGCACCACCGCGTGGACGGCGGGGTGCACCATCCGCGCGTCGAGGTGGCACGCGCCACCCGTGTTGATCTGCTCGACGGGCAGGTTCAGCCTCTGCAGCCGCTCGGCGTCGGCGCTCCCGACGATGTCGCCCTCGATCACCGCCACGCGCCAGCGCGCGGCGAGGAGAGGCAAGAGCCTCTCGAGGAGCGAGGTCTTCCCCGCCCCCGGCGCGCTCATCACGTTGAGGGCGTAGATCCCGCGCTGCGCCAGCATCGCGCGGTTCTCCGCCGCCACCGCGTCGTTGTGCGCCAGGAGCCCCGACTGCACGTCAATGAGATGCACCGGTCACCTCCTCCGCCGGATCGTCGGCGTCGATGGCCACGAACTGCAGCTCGCGCCCCGTCGCTATGCGGGTGGTCTCGGAACCGCAGGCGCCGCAGCGGAAGACGTAGTCCGCCACCGGCGTGCGCCGGCCGCACGCGTCGCAGTCGAGCTGGAGCGGGACGCGCTCGACGTCGAGACGCGCGCCCTCCAGCTCGGTGCCCTTGCTCAAGCACTCGAAGGCGAAGTCCAGGGAATCCGGGTTCACCCCGGCCATCTCCCCGATGCGCACGTGGAGCCGCCGCACGGGACCGTGCGGGACACGCTGCAGGTGTTGTTCGGCGACCTCTATAAGGTACTCGGCGATCCCTGCTTCGTGCATCGAGCCTCCGGCACGTCTCCCCAGGCGGCCAGCTGGTCCATCACCAGGCACACCACCTCCGGGAGGGCGGCCTGCACCTCCGGCGAACACCGCTCGGACACCGTCAGGGTGTCGCCGGCTTCGACCGCCAGGAAGACGATCTCGGTCGGGAGCGGTATCCCCACCTTGTGGCCCAGCGCAAGCGCCGTGCCGAGACTGATGTCGTGGAAGGAAACGGCGCGCACGGTCGGGACGGCTTCGTCCGCCGAGAGCCGGTAGACCGTCCCGACGGGGCCGTGGCGCCACTGGATGGCGTCGATGATGATCGCGCGTTCGAAGCCGGCGAGGAGGTCGAGGAAGCGCAACCCGCCCAACGAGCTCTCCGACACGACGACGGGCGCGCCTGCCAGCCTCTCGGCCAGCAGGCGCGCCACGTAGACACCGACGCCGTCGTCGGAGAGAATGGGGTTGCCCAGTCCGACGATGACCGTGCGTTGCCGCGCCGTACTAGGCACCCCCCTTGGGCAGCACGGGAGCGAGCAGGTCACCCAGCGTCACGCCCCCCTGCAGCGCGATCTCGTAGTGCACCCGCGTGTGCGGCACGGGAATCTTCACGAGCTTGGCGAGGTCGATCGGCGTGCCGATGGCCACCGCTTCCACGCCGTCCGCCACGCCGCGGGCGATCGTCGCCTCGAGGTCCCTGATCTGCGCGTCGCCGTAGCCGAGCGCCGGGAGCGCCGCGCCCACGTGGGGGTACTGCACTAGCGCGTCCAGGATCTCGCCGACCGCGAAGCGGCGCGGATCCGCCAGCTCGCGCGCCCCGGCGGCGCGTGCGGCGAGCACGGCGGCGCCGAACGCCATCCCGCCGTGCGTGAGCGTCGGCCCGTCGTCGATGGCGAGCACGCACTTGCCAGTCAGGATCTCGGGGCGCTCCGCCCTCACCGGGCACGCCGCATCGACGATGCGGGCGCGCGGGTTCGCGCGGCGCACGTTGTCGCGCACCGTCGCCACCGCGGCGGCCGGCGCCGTGTCCACCTTGTTGATGACGACCACGTCGGCGAGCCGCACGTTCGTCTCGCCCGGATGGTACGTCAGCTCGTGGCCCGCGCGGTGCGGGTCCACGACGGTGAAGTAAAGGTCCGCCTTGATGAACGACGTGTCGTTGTTGCCGCCGTCCCAGAGGATGACGTCCGCCTCCTGCTCGGCGGCCGCGAGGATCGCGGCGTAGTCCACGCCGGCGAAGACGACCGAGCCGGCGGCCATGTGCGGCTCGTACTCCTCACGCTCCTCCACCGTCACCTTGTGCCGGAGGAGGTCGGCCTCCGTCGCGAAGCGCTGCACCGCCTGCGCGGCGAGGTCGCCGTAGGGCATCGGGTGGCGGATCACCGCCACGCGGAGCCCCTGCTTCCGCAGGAACGGCACGATGGCTCGCGACAGCGGGCTCTTCCCCGCCCCCGTGCGCGACGCGCACACCGCCACGACCGGCTTCTTCGAATGCAGCACGCGGTGCGCCCCGAGGATCGCGAAGTCCGCCCCCGCCGCGGTGACCCGCGCCGAGAGGTGCAGCACGGTCTCGGCCGCGAGGTCGGAGTAAGACAGCACGCAGGTGTCCACCTTGAGGTCGCGGATCAGCTCCTCGAGCCGCGACTCCGGGTAGATCGGGATGCCCTTGGGGTAGCGCGGGCCGCCGAGCGCCGCCGGAAAGCGCCGCTCCGAGATGTGGGGGATCTGCTGCGCCGTGAACGCGACGACCGCCGTGTCGGGGTCGCCCTTGTACACGGTCAGGAAGTTGAAGAAGTCCCGGCCGGCGGCGCCGATGATCAGGACACGCTTCACACGCTGCTCACCTTTCCGCCATCGGGACGTAGGTGCGCTGCCGGTGGCCCGTGAACACCTGGCGCGGCCGCGCGATCTTCTGCTCCTTGTCGAGGAGCATCTCCTGCCACTGGGCGAGCCAACCCGCCGTACGCGCGACCGCGAAGAGCACCGTGAACATCTCCGCCGGGAAGCCGAGCGCCTCGTAGATCAGGCCGGAGTAGAAGTCCACGTTGGGATAGAGCTTGCGGCTCACGAAGTAGTCGTCCGACAGGGCGATCCGCTCGAGTTCGATCGCCACTTCCAGCATCGGGTTCGTGCCGGTGACCGCGAACACGTCGTACGCCGCCTTCTTGATGATGGACGCGCGCGGGTCGTAGTTCTTGTACACGCGGTGCCCGAACCCCATCAACTTCATCTCGCCGGTCTTCACCCGCTTGACGTAGTCCGGAACCTTGTCCTTGCTGCCGATCTCCCGCAGCATCTTGAGGACCTCCTCGTTCGCCCCGCCGTGCAGCGGGCCGAACAGGGCGCCGATGCCCGCCGCCGTCGCGCAGAACGGATCGGGGTGCGAGGAGCCGACCACCCGCATCGCGCTGGTGCTGCAGTTCTGCTCGTGGTCCGCGTGCAGGATGAGGAGGATGTCGAGCGCACGCTCCAGCGCCGGGTGTGGCGTGTAACGGTCCTCCGCGCCGGTCCGCTTCCACAGCATCGCCATGAAGCTGCCCACGTAGCCGAGCCGCGGATCGGGGTACTCGTACGGCAGTCCGAGACCGTGCCGGTGAGCGTAGGCGGCCAGCGTCGGCATCTTCCCGATGAGCCGGTGGATCTGCTTCCGGCGTGTCGCCGCGTCGAAGATGTGCTTCGACTCGGGGTAGAACGTGGACAGCGCCCCCACCGTGCTGAGCAGCACCCCCATCGGGTGGGCTTCGTGGTGGAACCCGTCCATGAACTTCTTGATGTTCTCGTGCAGCATGTAGTGGTCGGCGATCTGCGTCGCCCATTCGGCCAACTGCACCTTCGTCGGGAGCTCGCCGTAGACGAGCAGGTATGCCACCTCGAGGAACGTGCTCTTCTCCGCCAGCTGATCGATGGGGTAGCCTCGGTACTCGAGGATCCCGCGATCCCCGTCGATGAAGGTGATCGCGCTCTTGCACGACGCCGTGTTCATGAACGCCGGGTCGTAGGACATCAACCCGAAGTCGTCGTCCGATACCTTGATCTGCCGGAGATCGGGGGCCCTGATCGTCCCGTCCGCGATAGGAACCTCGTACTTCTTCCCAGTCCGATTGTCGGTAATGGTGAGGCTTTCAGTCGGCATTCTGTACCTCGCTGGTGGAGTACAGCCGTTCCTGAGTGGAGAACGAGGGATGAAGCCGCAGACCGCGTGCCACGAAGGAAGCTAAGTATCGCCGCCGAGCACGACCTTGACGATCCCCGTCCCGATGTCGTACACCCATCCGTGGAGACGGGGTATGCCGGGGGTCCGGGACCACTGGTCGCGCACCACGGACAGGTGGGAGAGGTGCGTGAGCTGGAGGCGCACGTTTTCCTCCACCACGAGCCGGAGGTAGTCGTCACCGTCCAGGACCCGGCTGTCCGCGGCCAGGCGCGCGTCCACCGCCCGCTGCGCCCAACCGGCGATGGCGAGCCAGTCGCCGATGTAGCCGGACGGGTACACCTTTGAGCAGGCCGCGCGGATGCCGCCGCAGCCGTAGTGCCCGCAGACGACGACGTCCGGGATGCCGAGGTTCCCGGTGGCGAACTGGACAACGGCGGCGATGTTGATGTCGTTGTACGCGACGATGTTGGCTACGTTCCGGTGGACGAAGAGGTCCCCCGGGCCGCAGCCCAGGACCTGTTCGGCCGGGACGCGGGAGTCGGAGCACCCGATCCACAGGACGCGCGGGTTCTGGCCGCGCGTCAATCGGGCGAAGTAGTCGGGGTCCGCGGCGACCTGAGCGGCCGCCCAGGCGCGGTTCTGCGCAAGGAGGTCGGAAAGTGACATCGGGCCACTATTCACCGCGGCGCCGCGGCGCGCAAGCCGCGCCCCGGAGCGCTCCGTGACCCGGGCCCGCGGCGCCTTCGGCGCCTTCCTCGATGCCACCCTGCACATCCGGCCGGGGGAGGGGCGGCGCACCGCCCTGCTGTTCACGCACCTCCTCCTCGCGTCCGCCGTCTTCATCCTCGGCCGCACCGTCCGCGACACCCTTTTCCTCAGCCGGTACTCGCTCCACGCGCTGCCGTGGATGTTCGTCCTCTACGGCCTGGCCTCGGCCATCACGGTCGTCATCTACGCCCGCGTCGCCGACCGGTTCGCGCGCCACCGGGTGATCGTCGCGTCCACTGGCGTGGGTATCGCCACCTACCTGGCCGTGTGGGGACTGGTGCGGGCGGAGGCCGACTGGGTGTACCCGGTCTTCTACGTCTGGTCCGAGGTCGTCGCCAACCTTCTCATCGTCCAGTTCTGGACGCTGGCCAACGACCTCCACGACGCGCGGTCCGCCAAGCGCCTCTTCGGCACCATCGGATCGGCGCGAGTCCTCGGCGTGGTCCTCGTGGGTCTCGGCGCCGGCGCCGCGGTCAAGGTGATCGGCACTGCCCAGCTGCTGTTCGTCCTTGCGGGACTGATGTTCTCCATCGCCGTCCTCGCTCTGCTCATCGGCCGCGAGCCCAAGCCCGAGCACCAGCTGCGCGCCGGCGCCGAGCCGCGCCGCCGCGGGCCGCCTCCGAAGATCTTCGCCGACCCGTATGTGCGGGTGCTGTCCGTCTTCATCCTGCTGACCTTCACCGCCCTCACCGTCGGCGACTACCAGTTCAAGGCCATCGCGCGCGCCACCTACCGCGAGGACGCCCTCGCGCGGTTCTTCAGCCTCTTCTACGCCGCCACCGGTGCGGTGTCGTTCCTCTTCCAGGTGCTGGTGACGCCGCGGCTGCTCGGCCGCCTGGGCGTCGGCTGGGGGATGACGGTGATGCCGACCGTGTTCGGCGCGGCCAGCGCCCTGCTGCTGGCCATCCCCAAGCTCGGCGTCGCGACGGTGATGAAGTTCGCGGACAACGGCTTCCAGTACACCATCCACGAGACGACGCTGCAGGCGCTGTACGTGCCCTTCCCGCTCGCGGTGAAGGCCCGCACCCGCGCCTTCCTCGACGCCGTGGTGAAACCGCTCTCCTACGGCATCGGCGGCGTGGCGCTCATCCTTCTGGTTCCGTTGGTGCCGGCCGCCAGCGTGCAGCTGCTCTCTTTCCTCACCGTCGCGCTCGTCGTCTTCTGGATCGGCATCATCCCTGAAACGCGGCGGCGCTATCTCCGCACCCTCGAAGCCACGCTTAGCGCGCGCGGCGCTCTGGCGCTCGACCACGAGCAGGTGCTCGACGCCTCCGGCCGGCAGGCACTCCTGGGCACCCTCGAGCAGGGCGAGCCGCGGCGCATCCTCGTGGCCCTCGAGCAGCTGGCGGGCGAGCGGTCCCAGCCGTTTGTGGAGGCGGTCGAGCAGCTGACGGCGCACCCCGACGCCACCGTGCGCGCGGCCGCGCTGCGGGAGCTCGCCGGCCACCCGGGGGCGGACCCCGCACCCGCGCAAGCCGCGCTCGCCGACCCCGAGGCCGACGTCCGGACGGCGGCCGCCGGGACCTACGCCGCCCTCGCGCACGACGACGCGGTGGACCACGTCGTCCCGCTCCTCGAGGACCCGGTGCGCGAGGTCCGCGTCGCCGCCCTGGCCGGCCTGCTGCGCTACGGCGGCATCGAGGGAGGCATCGTCGGCGGCGCCCAGCTGGGCCGGATGCTCTCGTCCAGCGAGCGCGAGGACCGCATCGAGGCGGCGAAGGCGCTGACTACCCTCGGCCCCGACGCCTACCGCCCGCTGCGGCGCCTGCTGGCGGACCGCGACGCCACCGTGCGCCGCGCCGCCCTCAAGGCCGCGCCGGGCGTCGCGGACCCGCGGCTCGTGCCGGCCCTCGTCGACGCGCTGCTGGACCCGTCCTGCCGGCGGAGGGCCGGGGCGGCGCTCGTGGCCGTCGGCGTCCCCGCCGTCCCGTCCCTCGTCGCGGTGCTGGCCGACGAGACGGCGCCGCGCGCGGTGCGCCTCCTAGTCCCGCGGCTTCTCCGTCACATCCCGGCGGAGGAGACCTACGACGCCCTCCGCCTCCTCGCCGCGGTGCGCGACAGCCACCTGCGGCTGCGGGTCTTCGCGGCCCTCTCGCACCTCCGGCAGTCGCTGCAGCGCAAGCCGGAGCCGCTCCCCGGCGTCCAGTCGCTGGTCGAGGCCGAGCTGCTGGACACCTACCGGAACCTGGTCGGGTGGGCCCGGGCGCGGCCCGTCTTCGAGACGCCGCTACTGGTCGAGATCTTCGAGTTCCGGCAGGAGCGCGCGATGCGCCGGATCCTGCGCATCCTCGAGCTGCGCTACGACCCTGAGCCGCTGGGCCTGGTGCGCGAGCACCTCCTCGAGCCCAGGCGCCGCGCCAACGCCATCGAGGTGCTGGACACGGTGCTCGATCCGCCGCTCCGGCCGCTCGTGATGCCGTTCCTCGACGACGTGCCCCTCGGGGAGCGGGTCAAACGGGCCGCGACCCTGGTGCCGCCGCCGCCCGAGCCGGCCGAGTTCCTGCGCCTCCACTGCCGGCACCCGAACCCGTACGTAGTGCTGGTCGCGCTCGACGCGCTGGCCCGCCACGGCGCGCCGGAGGCGGTGCAGGAAGCCGGCCCCGCCCTCTGGCACCACGAACCGCTGGTCCGCGAGGCGGGCATCCTCGCGCTCGAGGCCGTGGAGCGCGGCGCGGCCGCGCCGCGCATCCGGCCACTCATCGACGATCCCGACCCCGTCGTCGCTCGCCACGCGGCGGCGGCCCTCGCACGCCTGGACGGCACGCAACCGCCGGAGATCCCCATGTACTCGACGGTCGAGAAGATCCTGTTCCTGAAAAGTGCCCCCGTCTTCGCCCGGCTCTCCGGCGAGGACCTCGCGGCCCTCGCGCGGATGGCGGAGGTCCTCGCCTACGGCAAGGGCGAGCGCGTCTTCACCGAAGGCCAGATGGGCGACGCGCTGTTCGTGATCATCCGGGGCCGGGTCGCCATCTCGCACAACGGGACCAAGCTCGCCGTCCTCGGCGCGGGCGAGGCGTTCGGGGAGATGGCGGTGCTCGACGAGGTGCCCCGCAGCGCGACGGCCGACACGGAGGAGGAAACGGAGGTCCTCGCGATCGGCAGCGAGGAGTTCTACGAGATGCTCCACGAGCAGGTGGAGATCGCCGAGGGGATCATAAGGATGCTGACGCACCGGCTCCGCGAGGCCGATACGACCATCGAGCAGCTGCGGCGGCCCGCTGCGGCTGCGGGAGCATAGGCGGCCGACCGGGATCGACGCCGCGGGAGCGCCCTACGGCGCAGTCCTGGCGATCTCCGCGCGCAGCCGCGAGAGCCAGCCGAGCGCCCGGCCACAGTGCTCGCAGTCGGCATCAAGAGTCCCGCACGGCACCCCGTCCGCCTGCGTTTCCGCGCACCGCGGCTCCGCGGCGAGCGTCAGCAGCTCCTCGAACTCCTTGAAGAACTTCGCCTGCGCGTCGGCCGGCAGAGTGTCGCGCAGCCGCTGGATGACCAGCGCCTCGCGGGCGAAGTCGTCGGGCGTCGACGGATCTGGCAGGCCGAGCGGCTGGGTCATGCGGTTCGCCTCGAGGAAGGTCGCTCGGGGATTCTAACGATGAGCGGCCCGGAACGCTCGCCCCCCGGCCGTCGCGGCCGCGTCGCGCGTCTCCGGCCGCAGGCCGGGGACCGGCAGCGCTTCCCGCGCCGAGCGGCCGCCGCCGGTACCAGGGTCGCCCACACGTCCTCGGCGAACCCGGCGGCCGTCGGCGCCGTCATCCGGCCGGCCTGAGCCGCCGCGACGATCCGCGCGAACGCCTGGCCGGTGCACGCATCGTAGCCGGCCGGCGGCGTGATCGGGGGGAAGTAGCAGCGGATGCGCTGGGCGTTGATCGGGGCGGCGCGGAAATCCCAATTGACCGATTCCGTGGCCGGGGTGTCGGCGCCGGTGATGCGCGGCATCGACACGAACCAGAGCTGGCCGCCGATCAGCCCGAACTCGACCCGGGTCCGTTTCATCGTCCGAGTCATGGTCCGCGAGGGAATGGGCCCGACAGGGTCTCGATCGTCCGCCCGGCCCGCGCCGCAGCGAGGATGTTCGCGAACGCCTGCCCCGTGCACTGCGTGTACCCCGGCGGCGGGGTGACGGGCGCGAAGTAGCAGAACATCCGCTGGCTGCCGATGCGAGCGAAGCGGAAGTCGTAGTCGACGGTCTGCGTCGCCGGCGCGTCTGCGCCGGCGATGCGCGGCATGGTGACTTTACGGAGCCGCCCACCCATCAGGCCGTACTGGATGTTGCCTCCCAGGAAGGGCCCGCTGGTGATCGTCGAGAGCCCTCCATAGCTCGCGTTCTCGTTGATGCGATAGGTGCCGCCTTCCGCTTCCCAGTAAGTGCCCGAGGCGGCCCGTGACTCGCCCCCTCCCGCACCGTCCTTCCCGTCCGACGCGTCGAGGAAGGCGGTGCTGACGTTCCTTTCGACGAAGGTGGCGTCGGTCGTTGCATTGAGCATGTAGCCCTTCCACGTCGAGTCGGCGGGGTTCCACCAGAGGGTGATCACCCAGTCGAGGGAGTCCTTCTGGACCGTCCCGCCCGGGATGGAGTCGAAGACGATCCTGACGTCCATCCCGACGGAGCCCCACCCCGCCGCGAACTGAGGCGCGAGCCGCAGCCCGGCTGCCGCTGCGGCCGCCGGCTGCCACTCGGGATTCACGATGACGTCGGTGGTGGAGTCCCACGCCCAGACCGCCGTCGCCGCGAGATCTGAGTACTGGCCCCACGCTCCAGTGCGGACGACGTAGCTTGCGACCGAGTCGCGCTCGCCCGGGCGCCACGCGCGACGCACCGAGATGTACTGCGCCGGCTCCTCATCGGTCGGCTCCGTCGTCTTCTCGCACCCGAAGCCGAGCGCGGCCGTGCCGCCGAGAACCGCCGCCAGAGCCAACCGTCGCAAGGTCGTCATGGGGATGCCCCTAACATAGGGAGGGCCTCGACGCCGGAACAGGACCTGCCCGCATCCCTCGGCCAGATGCCGGTCCCGGCCTGCTCATTCCGCCGGGGCACACGGAAAACTACCTTGGTACGCCGGTCCCGGGCGTGACCGTCGTCACTCCGGTGTACCGCCGCTGTCCGCCGACATCCGCCTCCCGAACCGAGGTGCGTCTCTCATGAAGCGGTTCCTCGCAGCGCTCCTGCCCCTGCTCGCCGGCGCACCGCTGGCGGCGCAGGCGCCGCAGGCCCAGCCCGCCGACCTCATCGTCACCGGCGCCCACGTGTACACATCCGACGCGGCCCGGCCCCTCGCGCAGGCCTTCGCCGTGCGCGGCGACCGCGTCGCCTTCGTCGGCAGCGCTCGCGAGGCGCTGACGCTGCGCGGGCCGGCGACGCGCGTGGTGGATCTGCCGGGCCTCACCGTCATCCCGGGCATCACCGATGCCCACGCCCACCTCCTCAGTATCGGCACCGCCCTGCGCACGGTGGACCTCACCGGCACCCGCTCGTACGAGGAAGTGATCCAGCGGGTCGCCGCGCGCGCGGCGCAGGCACGGCCGGGCGAGTGGATCCGCGGGCGGGGCTGGAACCAGATGGATTGGGCCGACACCCGCTTCCCGACTCACGAGGCGCTGAGCCGCGCCGTCCCGAACAACCCGGTCGTGCTGACGCGGGTGGACGGCCACGCCATGCTGGTCAACGCTCGCGCGCTCGAGCTGGCGCGCATCACCGCCCAGACACGTGACCCCGACGGCGGGCGGATCCTCCGCAATCCCGATGGCAGCCCGGCCGGCGTGTTCGTGGACGCGGCCGAGGGGCTCATCGGCCGCGTGATGCCGCCCCCCTCGCGGGACGAGACGCGCGAGGCCGTCCTCGCCGCCGTCGCCGAAGCGAACCGCTGGGGCCTGACGGGGATGCACGACGCCGGCGTCGGCGCGACCACGATCGACATCTACGAGGAGCTGGCCCGCGCCGGGCGCTACAACCTCCGCAACTACGTGATGATCGACGGCGACTCGCTGACCCTGCGCCGCTACTTCGCCCGCGGCCCGCAGCGCGCGCTCTACGAGGGCCGCATCTGGCTCCGCGCCATCAAGCTCGTGGCCGACGGCGCCCTCGGCTCGCGCGGCGCCGCGCTCCTGGAGGACTACAGCGACGAGCCGGGCAATCGCGGCCTCATCACCGAGCCGATGGACTACGTCCGCGCCGTGGCGGCGCAGGCGCTGCGCAACGGCTACCAGCTGTGCGTGCACGCCATCGGCGACCGCGCCAACCGGGAGACCCTCGACGCGTTCGAGTGGGCCCTCGGCCAGGTCCCCACGGCCGACCACCGCTTCCGCGTCGAGCACGCGCAGGTCATCCACCGCCTCGACATCCCGCGGTTCGCCCAGCTGGGCGTGATCCCCTCGATGCAGGCGAGCCACCAGTCGGGCGACGCCCCGATGGCGATGAACCGCGTCGGCTGGACGCGCGTGCAGGGTGCGTACGCCTGGCGCTCGCTGCTCAACACCGGCGTCGTGATCCCCAACGGCACCGACGCGCCCGTGGAGCAGGTGAACCCGATGATCGGCTTCCACGCCGCCATCACGCGGCAGGACGCGAGCGGCTGGCCGGCCGGCGGGTGGTTCCCAGCCGAGCGGATGACGAGGGAGGAAGCCCTCCTCTCGATGACGCTGTGGCCCGCCTACGCCTCGTTCACGGAAGACGTGGGCGGCTCGCTCACGCCGGGCAAGTACGCGGACTTCGTCGTCCTCACCCATGACATCATGACCGTCGCTCCCGAGCGCATCCTCGAGACCCGGGTGCTGATGACCGTGCTCGGCGGGCGCGTCGTCTACCAGAAGGAAGGGTGGCAACCGTGAGAGGGGACAGACTGGGAACAGGGAGCAGGGGTCAGGGGCCCGGACAGCGAGCACGTGTCGCCCGTTGCGCTGCCGCGCTGCTCGGCGTCGCGACCATGCTAGCCGGTGCCGCTTCGGCGCAGACCGTGCTTCGCAACCCGCTGCCGCCGCTCCGCGAGCAGGCGGAGATCCGGCAGCGGTGGATCCAGTACCGGCTCGACAGCGTGCTCCCGGACCTGATGCGCACGTACGACGTGCGG
>Ga0209253_10000028_pt1 | contig 92609 bp, 82 predicted proteins | sample FrelakmetBRP12BR_FD_187145 | JGI IMG/M metagenome (GOLD analysis project Ga0209253, IMG submission 187145) | Freshwater lake sediment microbial communities from the University of Notre Dame, USA, for methane emissions studies - BRP12 BR (SPAdes)... | ecosystem: Environmental > Aquatic >...
CGCCTGGACCGCCACCGCCGACTCAATCCTTGCCAAGCTCGAACGCCTTTGTCAACTTATCTCTGGACCGCGACACTAGCACGAGGAGCATTCACCGGGCCTTGCAGTCACCTTACGCGGTGCCCGCTCAGTCCGTCCCGCTCGCCGCGCAAAGCGCCTGCGCCTGTTCCCCGGCTTGGGCAAGGGGGCAGGTGATCTGCCGCCGGCCTGGGAGGTGCTTGAGCGTCACCGTGCCAGCCTGAAGCTCATCGGGGCCGAGAATGGCGACGACCGGGATGTGGAGCCGGTCGGCGTATTTCAGTTGCCGGGGCATCTTGCCGGGTTCGGGGTACCACTCGGCGCGCAGCCCGGCCCGCCTGAGCTCCTGGCACAGCGACAGCGACGCTGGGCGTGTTTCGGAGTCGAAAGTTGTCACCAGGACTTGGCTTGGGCACGTTCGCAGGGGGGAGTGGATGCCGGCCGCCTGCAGGACGAGGCCGAGCACGACATCGCCCATGGCGAAGCCGGTCCCTGGCAAGGGATCTCCGCCGACATCAGCAACCAGGTTGTCGTACCTTCCGCCGCCGAGTATGGCGCGGTGCTCACCGGCCGTATCACGAGCTTCGAACACGATGCCGGTGTAGTAGTCAAGCCCCCGAATGACCGTCGGGTCGTAGGCGACATAGTCCCGGGCCCCGAGGGCATCGACGGCAGCGAAGAAAGCCCCGAGCTCAGAGGAACCGCGCCATGCTTCTCGGTCTTCGAGCATCGCCCTCAGGTCCTGGAGTTGCGCCGACGACAGGCCCACCTCCATCGCGTAGGCACCCCACGCCTGGGGCGTGAGCTTTTCGCGTCGGTCGATCAACCGGAACACCGCTGGACGAAGCGCCGGCGGGAGTCCCATCCTGTCGAGCTGGCGTTCTGCCAATCGGCGGTCGTTGACCAGAATGCGGATCACTTCGGGGCCAAGCCCGACGGAGCGGAAGAAGGAGGCGCCGATGGCGGCTATCTCGGCATCCGCCTCGGGCGACTCCACGCCGACCAGATCGATGTTCCACTGGAAGAACTCGCGCGTCCGTCCCTTCTGTGGGCGCTCGTAGCGCCAGAAGGGCCCGAAAGACCACCAGCGAATGGGCCGGGGCAGGCTCCTGCTCCGCTGAGCGACCATGCGCGCCAGGCTGAGGGTTAGCTCCGGGCGCAGCGCGATCATATCGCCCCCCCGATCGGGAAAGACGAAGGATTGCTCCTTAACCAATTCCTCGCCGGACTTCGCGGCATAGAGCTCCAGGCGCTCGAGGAAGGGGCCGTCATACTCCTGGTACCCGAAGCTTTCGGAGACTGTCCGGATGTGCTCGTAGAGCCACCGGCGGATGGCCAGCTCCTCAGGGTAGAAATCACGCGTGCCTTTCACCGATGGAATCGTCGCCATGCCAGGCCTCGCTCGGATGGAAAGGGCGGCGGGATCCTTCCCGCCGCCCTGTGAACCCTGTAGTAGGCAAACTGGGGACTGCCACGGCCCTGCGATTCGTCAGCCGTGCGTCCGATCGATCCGGCCGGGAGCGTCCGGGATGCGGTCCAGGTCGGGATTATAGCATGTGGCCCGATCGAGAACACCCCAGCCACGGTTGCGGGACGTTAGACGTCATCCGCCGGGAAGATCTCAGCGCTATCCCCAACGCGGATCGAGCCGCCTTTCTCGACACGGGCTAGGATCCCGCGCCAGCCGCGGATTGCCTCGCGCAGGCCAGGGCGAATCGCCTCGATCTGATCGCAGGGTGCGCAGTCCCCGGTGACCTCGAGGATGGTTTCGCCGATGCGGATGCGCGTGCCAGCCGGAGTGTCGCTGATCGGACCCCCGTCGAGGGTGATGTTCTCGCGAATCTGGCCGGGCTGCAGACCAAAGGCCTCAAGCGTGGGCTGAGCGACCAGGAGGACCTGCCGGCTGGCCCGGCCGAATGCAACATCACCCTCAAGCCCCCGGCCCGTGACAGCGGTCAGCACCGGCACCTCACGCATCGGGCGCCCATGCTCGACCTTGAGGAAGAGCCGCATGACCCGTCCCAACACCGCTCGCTCCGGCGCCAGTCTAACACAGCCGGGCCTCGAGCCGGGCGCCGTGGTATCCTTCGGTGACAGGTTTTGGACGGGAACACCCCGTTGACCGGACTGATTCCCAGCCTCGTGCTTCTGCTCGGCGCCTGCTTCACTTGGGTCGCCCGGCGCCGGTCAGATCGAGTGACCTGGGGCCTGGCGACGGTCTTCGCGCTGGGCGCCTGGTTGAGCGTTCTGTTCGTCCTCCCGACGCTTCCAGCCGGGGTCGAGCTCTCGGCCTGGCGGCCGGCAAGCCTCTTCGCCTCGCGCCTCGAGATCAGTCTAGACCGTCCCGGCTGGGGGATCCTGTACCTCATGGCCACGGGTCTGCTTGCCGTCCTGCTGACTGCGGCTGCCAGGCCGGCCGCGAAGGCCGCGGGCGCGCGAGCCGTCATGTTGGCGTACACGGCGCTGGCCATGCTGGCCGCGATGGCAGGCAACCTGCTAACGGTCACCATCCTGTGGATGCTGATTGACTTACTGGCGTTCATCTACCTGGTGGCCCGGGTTGAGGATGTGGCCGGGGCGCAGACTCTCGTGGGACGCTTGGCGATTGACATGGCCGGGACGCTCCTGGCGCTGGCCGCGGCCGCGGCCTCCTTCGCCGGCACGCTCGAACTTCCCTTTGGCGCCCGGCCTGGGCCGCTTCTTCCGACCGCGTTCCTTTCGCTGGCGGTGCTCTTGCGGCTCGGGCTGTTCCCGCTCCACTTTACGACCTCGCCTCTGCCGCATGTACGGCAAGGGCTTGGCACGCTGATGCGGATGTTGCCACCGGCCGCAGCGCTCGGGGTTCTGGCGCGAACCCTGGGGACCTCCATGCCCGAGGGTGTGGCTGCCTGGCTGCTCATCGCCGGGGCGCTCGGAGGAGTCGTAGGCGCAGTGCGGTGGTTCCTTGCCGACGATCCGTTGAGCGGACGTACGTCGCTGGTGCTGGCCATTGCCGGGGTAGGCGTCGTGGGCGCTGTGAGTCATCCTGCCGGTCCGGCTGTCGCCATCAGTGCCGCAGCGGCTACCCTGGTCGCCGCCACCGTAATTGCCTCGTTGACGGAGATCCGAACACCCTGGCACAGGGCATGGCCCTTGCTCGCGTGTGTGTTGCTCATCGGGCTACCTTGGACGCCTGGCGGGGTCTTGATGGCGGGGATCTTCCCCGCGCGTCCGTCGATTCTGACTGGCCTTGGGGCGGTATTGGGGTTGCTCGCCATGGTCCTGATCATTGCCGGGCTGGCGCGGCTGGCCGGGCGCACGGCCGAGCCCTGGCCGGCAGGCGAGACGCTCGTCAAGACTCTCTATGGTCTGGGGCTCGCCCTCCCGAGCCTGGCGCTGGCGGGGTATGGTGTCCTGGTCGCCCAGCCGCCGACCCTTGCCGGAGTTGCGGGGCTGCTGGCCGTCGCGACCGGGCTCGCGTACGGGTGGACGCGGCGCGATCGCCTCGCGGTGCGCCAGGTGCAGCGTTGGACGCGACTGGCAGCCTGGTTGGATCCGATGCCGCTGTATGCGCTGGTGTGGAGGATGTACCGAACGTCGATGAATGCCGTCCGTATGGTCGGCGAGGCTGTGGAAGGCGAAGGCGCGTTCCTGTGGGTGCTGGTCGCCTTGCTGGCCGTTGCCCTTGTCCTTCGAGGGTCGCCCACGTGAGTGCACAAGGATCGTTCGGAATCCTGGCCGCCGCACTTGCCGGAATTGCCTGTGCGGCGGCGATCCTCGTGCCGCGACGCGGGGTCGTGATCCCGGCATTGCTACTGCAGTTCGTCTGCACAGCCATGCTTCTCACACCCCTGCCCACGGCGCTGGCGATCGCCTATGCAGCGGTGGGGGCATGTGTGTGCGGCATCCTCGGCGTGACGGTTGGCGGCGCCGAGGCCTTACAGGGACCGGCGCCTGTCGTCGTACCCTCCGGCCTGGCCTTCCGTCTTGCTGCGGTCCTACTCGTTGGGCTGGCATCCGCAGCCCTTTCGCGCCAAGTCCTGGGCGCCCAAACGGGCATGGGTATGGGCGGGTCGTTGGGCGCCGGACTGCTATTCGGCTTGGGGCTACTGCACGTGGGGCTCTCCGAAGAGCCCTTGAGGGTCGGCGCCGGACTGCTGTCGATGCTGGGCGGCTTTCAGATTGGCTACGCGAGCGTGGAGCCGTCTGTGGCGTTGCAGGGCCTGCTCATCGCCCTGCCGCTCCTCATCGCTCTCGTGGTCGCGTACTTGATCACGCTTTCCCCGGGAAGACCGGAGTCCCGCCCATGAATGCGCCCCTTATCCTGCTGACGCTGACGGGAGGGCTGGCGGTCGCCGTGGTCCTGTTGCGCAGACAGGCGACAGCCTCCTGGCTCATGGCCAGCACGGGCGCAGCGTTGGTGTCGCTGCTGGCCTTCCTGGTCCGCGTGGACGGGGACGCCGGGCTGCCCGGGGTTCCGGTGAGCATCTCCGGCACGTGGACGATCCTCGGCCGATCGCTCGAGCTGGGGACGGCCAATCGCGCCGTCGTGGGCTTCGTGTTTCTGGTCGCGGCGTTCATGTTCGCCGGTGCCAGAGTCGCCCGGCCGGGCCGGCTGTTCTACGGCGCCGGGCTCCTGGTTGTGGCGCTGGTTGCTGGATCGCTCATGGCTGTGCCGTTCCTGTACGCGGCTGTCTTTCTCGAGGGGATGGCACTCGTCGCCGTGCTGATGCTTTATCCGCCCGAGCGAGGCGGCGCCCGGGCCCCGATGCGGATGGTTTTACTGTACACACTCGGCATGATGGCCCTGCTGACCGCCGGTTGGCAGGCAGGGAGTCTGGGCTCGGGGTCGGTCGCACCGGAGGCTGCGCGGACGGCGACGGTATTGGCGGTCTTGGGTTTCGGCCTACTGCTGGCTGCGCCGCCCTTTCACCTGTGGCTTCCTTCGGCGGCCGGCCACAGTCACCCCTACGCGCTCTCCTTTGTCCTACTGATCGCTCAAGCCGGTGCACTCTTCCTCGTGTTGCGGTTCTTCGACGCGTACGCCTGGCTGCGAGAGAATCAGGCGTTGTTCGTCGCCGCCCGCTGGGTGGCCATCGGCATCGCTGCCTTCGCTTCTCTTTGGGCGATGGCCCAACGCAGTCTCGCCCGGACGGCGGTTTACGCGGTGATGGCCGACACTGCCGTGATCCTGCTGGCCTTCTCGGCCATGAGTACGGAGGGCTACCAGCTCGCACTCGGGCTCTCCGCCGCGCGGGTGATCGGTCTCGGTGTCTGGGGGCTTGGAGCCTCCGTGCTCCAGAACACCGGCGCCGGCGACACGACGGAGGAGCTGACCGGGATCGCCTACACGGCGCCGCTGGCCACGGCCGCTGCCATGGTCGGATTGTTCTCGGTGGCGGGCTTCCCGATCACCGCAGGTTTTCCTGGGCGTTGGGCTGTCATGGCGGGGGGCGGTGCCGCCGCGTTTGCGATCGTGGGGACGATTGGGGCCGTTTCGCTGGCGGCGGTTCGCTGGACGAGCACCGTCCTGCGGTCACCGCGCGAGAGATCGCACCCTCCACTCACGCTCCTTGACCGACTCTTCCTTGGGGTTGGGATCCTCCTGTGCGTGCTGCTGGGGCTGTTTCCCCAACTGCTGTATCCTTGGGTCGTCGGCGCCCTGAGCGGGCTAACCGGACTCGCCGGCGGGTAGCCGAAGACGCTGCCGAAAGGAGCACGAGCGCGCGATGGAGACGGGTCAGTTCGAACAGCGGCTTGCATGGCTCGAAGAGCAGCAGCGCAAGGTGGGTCAGCAGGCATCGAAGCTGGCCGAGAGCCTCGGCGTAGTCGAGGCCTCGTTGGCCAAGGTGTCCCGCCAGGGTCAGGAGCTCTCCGCCGATCTTGCCCGAATGAACGCGGTTGCCTCTCGCCTCCAGCAGTTCGAGGAGACCATCCACAAGCACCGTCAGGAGGTCGCCCGCATGTTGGGCGAGTCGGAGGAACGCCGCACGGCGAAGGAGAAGGCACAGCATCAACTTCGTCAGGCGGAGGTCGAGGAGGCCGGCCGGGCGATTGCGGAGATACGGCTTGATCTAGTGCTTCTCGGGGAGGTCCAGCAGTCCCTGGACGCGCGGCGCGAGGAGGAACTTCGTATCTCGCGGACTCTGGATGCCATGCGCAAGCAGCTGGAAACGCTGATGACGCGCGATGGCGATCGTGCGGAGGCGCTCGCCTCCCTGGAAGATGACCGTCGGCAGGAGGCCCGGCGCACGGCGGATTCGCAGGTGGAGCTCTCGGCCTACCATGACCGCGTCGATGCGCTGGGGGTGTTGGCGGATCAGCTCGGGGACCAGGCACGGCGGGCGGAGACGCGCCTGACGGAGCTGGTCGCCAGTGAAGGGGAACGGCAGGAGATGCTGGGGCTTTGGCTCGAACAGCAGAACCTCAGACAATCGGAACAGGACCGGAACTGGCGAGAGTGGGAGCGGCGGTTCCAATCGTTCGAGAAGCGGGCCGGCGAGATCGACGAACGCATCCTCGCCTACGAGGAGACCTATCGCGGTCTGCGCCAGCTGCGCGACGAACTCGCCCAGTTGATCGAGAGAACCGAAAGGCGTATCAATGAGATCACCGAGATCCAGCGCCTGGCGGAAGATCGCATGAAGCGCGATTGGACCTCGTTCCTGGCTGACGATGCCAAGCGATGGAATGCTCACAAGCTGACGCTCGATGAGCAGTGGCGCGAGCACGGGCGGGCGCATGAGAAGCTGGGCGCCGGTGTGGCGGGGAACGAGGAACGCCTGACCTCCGCGGAGGACCGGCTGGCTACCATGGAGTCCGACGCCAAGGGACGGCTCGGCGAACTCCTCGGGATGATTCGGGATTGGGCGACGGAAGGTGACCGCCCGGCGAAGGACGCCCGCCACGCCCGCTAGCCATCCCGGGCCGTGAGGTCAGCATGCACGTTGTCGGCACGGCCGGGCACGTCGATCACGGCAAGTCCACCCTCGTCCAGGCCCTGACGGGCATCAACCCCGACCGTCTGCGCGAAGAGGTCGAGCGTCAGATGACCATCGACCTGGGATTCGCCTGGCTTACGCTAGCCGACGGGCAGACCCTTGGGATCGTGGACGTTCCCGGCCACCGCGATTTCATCGAGAACATGCTTGCCGGCGTCGGCGGGATGGATGCCGTGCTCCTCGTCGTGGCGGCCGACGAGGGCGTGATGCCGCAGACCCGCGAACACGTAGCCATCCTGGACCTGTTGGGTGTCGAGCAGGGCATCATCGTCTTGACCAAGTCTGATCTGGTGGAGGACGCAGACTGGCTGCGGCTGGTCGAAGCCGACGTGCGCTCGGTGCTGGCAGGCTCAGGGTTGGCGGACGCGCCGGCGATCGCTGTCTCGGCGCGCACAGGTGAGGGTCTTGACGGGCTCGTGCGAGCGCTTTCGTCGTTGCTGAAGGAGATCCCGGCGCGCCAGGATCGTGGCCGTCCGAGGCTCCCGGTGGACCGTGTCTTCTCGATGGCCGGCTTCGGTACCGTTGTGACCGGGACCCTGCTGGATGGCCCGCTGGGGACGGGCGAAGAGGTCGAGCTGGCGCCATCGAGTGCTTCCGGCAGGATTCGCGGGCTCCAGACTCACAAACAGCGCGTCGAGCGTGCGCTCCCGGGGAGCCGGCTTGCGGTGAACTTGAGCGGGGTGGACGTCGGTGCAGTGCACCGGGGTGATGTTGTTTGCCATGCGGGCTCGTATCCGCCAACCCGGTTGCTGGACGCCAAGGTCCGCTGCCTGAAGGATGCCTCGACGCCCATCTCCCACAATCAAGAAGTGAAGCTGTTCGTGGGGACGGCACAGCGTCTAGGGCGTATCCGGGTCCTCCATCAGGACCGCGTCCGGCCCGGCGAGGAGGCGTGGGTGCAGCTGGTGTTGCGCGAACCGGTGGTCGCCGCGCGAGGCGATCGGTTGGTTCTGCGGCGGCCCTCGCCAGCGGAGACGCTTGGCGGAGGGACCGTCGCGGAGGCGCATCCCCGCCGGCTCCACCGCCGCCGCGACGCCGAGGTCCCCCAGATGCTCGACCGGCTGCTGCGCGGCGAGCCTCAGGATAGGCTTCTGGAAGCGGCGCGCGGACGAGGGCCTGTGTTCGTGCGCGACCTCGTAGGTGCCGCCGAGATGGACATGGAACACGCGACCGAGCTTGGCCGAGTCCTGGTTGACTCCGGCCGCCTGCGAGAGCTTCGTCGCGGGACCGGCCCGGGGTCCGGTGACAACCTGGTCGTCGAGGCCGCAGGCTGGCAGGAGTTGACCGAACGCACGCGGCGGATGCTACGCGAGTACCATGCCGCGTTTCCGCTCCGTCCGGGAGTTCCGCGCGAGGAGTTGAAGTCCAAACTCGGACTGGATGCCAGGGTCTTCGCCGCTTGCCTGGGGGCCTGGGCGGACGACGGGTTCCTGCGCGAGTCAGCCGGGGCCGTCGGCTTGGCGGAGTACAGACCGACGCCGACGAGCGATGAGCAGTCGGCCATCGATCGGATCCTGAGGCGCGTGAATGCTGCTCGCTTTGCGCCTCCATCGGCAAGCGACCTGGTCGATCAGGTTGGCGAGGAGGTCTATGCGTATCTGATCGCTTCGGGCGCGCTTGTGCCGGTGTCAGCCGAAGTCGTCTTTGGCGCCGACGCCTATGCGGCGTTGGTCGAGGGCGTGCAGGAGCTGTTGGCGCGTGAGGGGCAGGCGACCGTGGCGAGGCTCCGCGACGAGTTCGACACCTCGCGCAAGTACATCCTGGCGCTGGCGGAGCACCTGGACGCGCAGGGCATCACGGTTCGTGCCGGAGATCTCCGGAAGCTAGGTCCCCGATCCGGGAAAAGCTAGAACTCCCGGCGGCGCCATCGGCCGCCGACCATCGTGGCGCGCGGCCGCAGCGCGGGGATCGAGTCTTCAGGGCAGGTGAGTGGATCCTCGTCGAGCACGATTAAGTCGGCGTACGCGCCAGGGCGGAGTGTGCCTTGTTGCCCGGCAAGTCCGGCCAGGGCGGCGGGCTCACGGGTGATGCCGTTCAGCGCCTGCTGGCGTGAGAGTCGCTCTTCAGGGATCCAGCCCTCGGGGCCAGGCGAGCCATCCTGGCGCCGGCGTGTGATCGCCGCATACAGCCCCCAGAACGGGTTAGGGCTCTCGACCGGGGCGTCTGAGCCAAACACCAGGCGCGTCCCGGCCCGCTCGAGACTCCGCCACGCGTAGCTTGTCCGCGTTCGGCTCCCCCAGTAGCGCTCGGCCATCGGCATGTCGGACGTGGCGTGGATCGGCTGCATCGAGGCGACCAGCCCGAGCGCAGCCAGACGTGGCAGGTCGTCGGGATGAAGCAGCTGGACATGCTCGATCCGGCTGGGCATAGTCGGCAGATCGGCCCCTGGAAGGCGACGCTGCACATCGGCGAAAGCCTCCAGGACCTCATGGTTGGCCTTGTCGCCGATGGCGTGGATCGCCAGGGCGATCCCGGCGGGCAGCGCCTGGCGCGCGATCTCGAACAGGGACTCGCGATCCTGCAGGAGCGCGCCGCGGTTGTCGGGCTCGCCGTCGTAGGGCGCCAGCATCGCGGCGGTCCGGGGTCCAAGGGCGCCGTCGGCGAAGACCTTGACCGCGCCGAGCTTCAGCCAATCATCCCCGAATCCAGAGCGCAATCCCAGGGCCAGGGCATCATCAAGCCGGTCGTGAGGAATGCTCTTCAGGACGCGCAGCCCCAACGATCCCCGCTCTCGCAGAATCTGAAGCGCGGCGAAGCACTCCGGTCCATCGAAATCGTGCACGGCGGTGAGACCGAGCGACCAGAGGGTCTCCTGAACCGCTTCGATCGCGTGGACGATGTTCTCCATCGACGGAGCCGGGATCGCGGCCGACACCAGGCGCATGGCGCCCTCGAGCAGTACGCCCGTCAGCTCACCATGCGGCGTGCGCAGCAGTCGCCCGTCCGCGGGATCGGCCGTGTTCCGATCGAGGCCGGCAAGGGACAATGCGGCCGAACTGGCCCAGCCGGCGTGCAGGGACTTGGCGGTCAGGTAGATCGGGCGGCCGGGGGCGATGGCGTCGAGGCTCCGGCGATCGGGGAACCCTCCCCAGGAGTTTTGGTTCCAACCGTGCCCCAGAACCCAGGTGCCTGTGGGCGTGGTCTCGGCTCGGGCTTGCACACGTGACAGGCACGCTTGGAGTGTGTCCGTTTCGCAGTCGATCCGCGCCAGGCTGAAGGCCAGGTGCTGAAGGTGAAGGTGGGAGTCGGTGAGGCCGGGAAGTACGCAGCGGCCCTGTAGCACCGTCACCGCGGTCCTCTTGCCGGCCAGGCGCATGATGGACTCGCTTGTCCCGGCGGCCAGGACTCTACCGTCGCGAATGGCAAGCGCCTGGACGACGCCCGCTTCGGGATCGAGCGTCTCAATCCAGCCGTCGGTGAGTACGTGTTCGGGCGCGGGGGAATCGCTCATCTGTCGGAGTCGTCTGTGGCGGATGCCAGCGGGTTGCAGAGCGCGTGCAGCGTCCAGGCGCCCTCGGCGTCCATCTCGAGGCGGGCGTACCCGCCGTTGGCGAAGGCGAAGCGCGGGGCCCGTCCGATTGTGGGGGCGATGCCGAGCATGGCGCGCAGCGCCGCATTCAGCAGCGCGCCATGCGAGACGATCAGATAGCGGCCCGGCGGCCGGCGGACAACGGCTTGCACAGCAAGGGCCGCCCGACGATACAGATCCCACGCGCCTTCGCCATTTCCAAACACAGGAGCGAAGGGCAACGGCGGCTGGGGGCCCAGCTGATCCTGGAACGATTCGATCGAGAGGCCCTGTCCGCTGCCGAAGTCGCGCTCCATCCAGCTCGGCTCCAGTTCCAGAGGGATTCCCAAGCGTGTGGCAATCACCTCGGCCGTCTCGCGAGCACGGAGCAGGGGGCTGGTGATGACCTGGTCGAATAGCAGACCCTCGGAGAGCCACTCGCGAGCGACGCCCGCTGCCTGCTTACGTCCAAGATCGGAGAGGGGGGAATCCATCTGCCCCTGGACGACGCCGGCGCGATTGGCGACGGACTCGCCGTGGCGAAGCAGTGTGAGGTGATGGCTCATGCCAGCCGCAGAGACCGGGAGAGGAGTTCGATGGGGTGGACGACGGGGTGACCTGTGTGCTGCTCGATCCACCAGCGGCAGGTCTCCGAATCGCTGATCACGTAGTCGGCGCCGGACTCAGCCGTCTGGCGGAACAGCCCCTGGCCGACGGCCTGCGCCACGGCGAACTTCTCGTGCTTGAGCCCATAGGTGCCGGCGATGCCGCAGCACTCGGATTGGGATAGAACGATCTTTAAGCCCGGAATGCGGCGAAGAACGCGCAGCGCCGGCGTTCCCATGAAGTGGCTCTTCAGCTGGCAGGGAGGGTGGTACAGGGTGGTTGCCTCGATGGGGGCGAAGTCGACGTGGTTAAGTGCGCCTTCGAGGCGCGTGGCCAGGAACTCGAAGATGTCGAAGGTGCCCTGCGCTACGGCGTCAGCGGCCTCGCCCCCGACCCCAAGGATGGTGCGGTAATCGTGCTTGAGGGCCAGCGTGCATGATGTCGACGTCCCGACGATCGGTATGCCCGCCCTGGCATACGGGTGCAGCAGCCGGATGTTCGTGCTTGCCTGTCGGCGCGCCGCAGGAAAGAAGCCGTTGGACTGCAGGGGCAAACCGCAGCAGCGTTGGGGCGGAAGGATCACGTTGCAGCCGAGCCGTTCCAGCACGGCGATGGCCTTCTCGCCCAGCTCGGGTTCGTAGTAGTTGGTGCTGCAGCCGTGGTAATAGGCGACGACGTTGGATGCCTCCGCCGGCGGGCTGCTGACGCAGCGCTGGGGCATCCGGGCTCGGAGTGTACGGCGGGCAAAGGGCGGCATGGGGGCATTTCGGTCGATGCCAAGCACCTTCTCCAACGCCCAACGCGCGGCCCCGATGCGCAGGATCGGGTTGGCGATGGGTGCCGCCAGACTGCCGGCGAAGCCAAGCCACTCGGGGCGCGAGATCACGTGGTCGCGCAGCGGGGGACGGTGCTCCTCTGTCAGGCGCGCCTTGGCCTGGATGTTGATCTCGGCGATTGCCACCCCGTGCGGGCAGACGCGTGTGCACGTCCCGCATCCGGAACACCAGGCAACGGAGGCATCCGGGGAAGGAAGGCGAGGGTGGCGAAATCGCTGGGCTTGGGGCCCAACGGCTTTGGGCCCGGGAAACCGGTCGGTTACGGCCGCCACCGGGCAGGCTGCCGTGCAGATGTTGCACTTGAGACACAGGTCGGCGGTAAGCGCAGGAGCGGGGTGAGTCACGGGATGGCCGCTTCCACCGCCCGCCAGGCTGTAGACAGGGCCACCCCCTGGCGCGAGCCTTCATCGGTCCGGCGGGCGCCAGCCAGCAGGCCCCCGGCGGCATACAGGTTCGGGAGCAGCGGCTCGCCCCGATCGTCAAGAGGATGCATGCTGGCATCGACCCGCACCCCGAAGCTGGCGTAGGGCTGTGGATCAGCGGCATGCGGCGAGGTCCATGTCGCGCGGTCGGGGTTGTGGACCACGGGCAGATCGAAGACGCTCTCGCGGATCAGGCCATTCTGTTGGGCGACAAGCCCGCCGTGGAGTAGGTCCCCGGTTGCCAGCAGGACGGCGCCGGCGTCATACAGCTGCGGGCCACCGGCCGTCATGGCGACGACTCCGCATGCGCGCGCCGACGAGCCCCTGCCGTCGACGCGGCCGACGGCCTTGGCGCCCTCGAGCACGTCGACTCCCGCAGCCAGGCAAGCCTCTCGCAGGACAGTCTCGAGGCGCAGGCCGGGAACACACGGTGGCAGGGTCGGGATCTCGAAGGCCGTGAGTTCGAGCGCTTCCTCGATCGCCTGCATGACGCGCGCGTGATGGCGCAAACCCAATACCGCCGGCAGTCCGAGCTTGCGAACGCCGATCAGCTGCGGCTTCCAGGCACGGCAGGTTTCCTCGCGCCACTGCGGATCCTCAAACCGGCGAGCCAGATCGGTGGCATACAGGTCGCGCCGCGGGGCGGGCCCGGGCAGTGGCAGGTCCAGCGTGGCAATCGAACGCTCGAGCCGAACAGCCAGGCGCCTCGAGGCCAGGGCGGCGTCGAAATCGCGGAAGCCGGTGAGAGCGGCAATCGTCATGGTCCCCTGCTCGGCCAGATCGGACCGGGCAAGCGAATGGGGAGCGAACGCCGCGGCGATCGTCTCACCGGCCGCGGTTGGCAGCAGCATGTTCGTGTCGAGGCTGCCGGAATACGGCAGGCTGGAGGCCTCAAGCAGATCGAGGAGTGCCTGAATGGCCCGCAAGACGGTGCCGACTCCCACGAGAGCGTAGGGATGGGGGAGTCTGGAGGAGGTGATCCCCAGGCGCGGGGACGCACCGGACGCCAGGTGAAGGCACCCGGACGAGAGCTCGAGCCCACCGCGTCCGTAGGCGATGAGTGTTGTGCGTGCGCCTCGTTTCGCTGCCAGCCAGGCCGCGAACAGCCCGGTCAATCCCTCGCCCACGACGACCAGATCGTTCACGGGGCCTCCGGGGCATCGGTGAGCCCAAGGAGCTCCGCAGCGATGCGGCGGCTGAACTCCAGCTGTCGCAGCGTGTGGCCCCATGCCAGCGGACGGAGGCCCCTCCAGCGTTCCTGCAGGAAGGCAGCCAGCCCGCCATCCAATGGCGGCGCGTCCAGTGTCCTGAGCGTGATGCCGGCGGCGCGGTAGCCGCAGAAGGCCGCCTGACACGGGCCCATGCCGAGTCTCAGGTCGCGCCGCAGGTCGTCGAGGTCAGGTGCTTCGATCGCAGCGAGGGCCGCCTCAAGGTCGGGGCGAGTCACCAGCTCGCACTCGCAGATGACCTGCGGCGCGGGCGGATCGTGCGGGTGCTCAAGATGCCCCAGCCGGTGCGGAAGGCGGTGGTATGGGCGCCCGGTTGGCTCGAGCGGCGTGTCGGCGGTTCGACAGGGCGCCGCGACCCCCAGGCGCGGCGTGACGACCTGCATCACCTGCTCGGCCATCAGCCGGAACGTCGTCAGCTTGCCGCCGATCACGCTGACCAGTCCGGGGATGCCGTGGGTGACGCCATGATCCAGGATGGTGTGGGCACGCGGCAGCGCGCGCGTTTCGGCTCCAGCGGCCGGCGCCGGACGGTAGAGCGGACGAATGCCAGACCAGGCCCGCAGGGCGCGATGGGCGGCGATGCCTGGGACCAGCACTTCGGCCTCGGCCAGCAGGAGATCGACCTCCCAGGCTGCGATGGTCAGGTCGTCAGGGGACTCAACGTGTTCGTCGGTCGTGCCCAGGACCGATACGGTCCCGACCGGAACCAGGATATCGCCATCGGACGGTGGCTTGCAGCGGTTGACGACGGTGTTGACCAGGCGCGAGGCCATCGCCACCATGGCGCCGCGCCCAAGGGCGATCGGCAGGTCGACGCCCGCCAACGCGGCGACGGTCTTCGCCCATGGCCCGGCGGCGTTGACCACCAGATGTGCGCCGACGTGCGTGCTCTCGCCGGACGCGAGGTTGACGACCTCCGCCCCGACGACCGCACCAGCCTGCATCAGCAACCGATGAACCTTGTGTCGAAGCCAAACCTGCCCGCCCTGCGCGCGGATCGACGTGCAGAGCAGGTGGAGGAGGTCAAACGAGTCGAGGGAAGCATCGCCCACCTGGAAGGCGCGCGCCAGGCTGGGATTAAGCAGGGGCTCGCGTTGTAGGACCGCCGCCAGGTTGACTTCCTCAGCCGCGACGCCGGTCTGCTGGCAGGCGGCCACCCAGCGGTCGGGGAAATCCGCCGGATCGGCCGGCGCGGCGACGAACAAGCCTCCGGTGTCCTCGATTGTCGTCGGGGCGAGGCGGCGGAGGATTTCGTTCTCGCGTGCGCAGTCGGTTGCGGAGGGTGGATCCGAGAGGACGTAGCGCCCACCGGAGTGCAGCAGGCCGTGGTAGCGCCCGGAAGTCCCTTGCCCTACATCGGACTGCTCAACCAGGACGACCTTGATTCCCCGCAGGCAGGCGTCCCACGCGATGCCGAGGCCCGTTGCACCGCCGCCGATGACGAGGAGCTGCGTAGAGAGTGCGGGCATGGCAGGGGGATTGTCCCACAGACCCGACGGGTGTCAACGGCTTCCGCCGGTGGGTGGCACTGTAGGCGCATCGGCACGGCGTTCGTAGCCAAGGTCCCGGACGAAGTCGATCGTGGTGGCAGCCTTCTGATAGCCAAGAGCCACGTAGAACGCGTGCGCGGGAGTGCGCACAACCTCGGTGCGCAGCAGCAATCGCGCCCGGCCCGACTGACGCGCCCACGTCTCGGCCGCCGTGACCAGCATGCGGCCAATACCCTGTCGGCGGTGGTCGGGGCGCACGATAATCGAAACGACCTCCGCGGTCTCGTCGGCGGCCAGGTCGCGAGCAATGCGCAGATGGGCGAAGCCGAGCAGGACCTCCGCTTCCACGGCCATGAGGATACGGTCCTCGCGCGGCAGCAGCTGAAGCCGACGGGCGATGGGGGCGGTCTCGCCGGAGAAGCCCTCGCCTTGCAGGAGCTCGGCGATCTGCGCCAGCAACGCCTCGGGAGGGTGGGGAGTGCGTATGATCTGGACGGTCACGCGAAATGCCTCATTCTGGCGCAGCCCAGTGGCGGCTGCGCTCGACGGCGCGGTGCCACGCACCGAGCCGCGTGCTGCGCTCATCGGCCGACATCCGGGGCAGGTACTCGCGCTCGAGGCGCCAGCCCGCAGAAACCACATCGGGGGAGGTCCATACGCCGGTTGCCAGGCCGGCCAGATAGGCGGCGCCCAGGGCCGTTGTCTCGGTGACGGCCGGACGTTGGACCGGCCTGCCGAGCAGGTCGGCCTGGAACTGCATCAGGAGGTCGTTGTGCGCCGCGCCTCCGTCGACTCGCAGCGCCTCGACCGACCGGCCTGATTCGCGGGCCATCACTTCCAGGACATCGGCGGACTGGAAGGCAATGGACTCGAGCGCCGCGCGCGCCAGGTGGCCGGCTGAGGAACCGCGGGTGAGTCCGACAATGGTTCCGCGTGCATAGGCATCCCAGTACGGGGCGCCAAGCCCGACAAAGGCCGGGACGAAGTACACCCCGCCGCTGTCCGGGACGCTGGCGGCCAGTGGCTCGACCTCGGCGCTGGAGGACAGCACGTGCAGTCCGTCGCGCAGCCACTGGACCACGGCACCGCCGATGAACACGCTGCCCTCCAAGCAGTAGGTCGTTGTGCACCCGCCGGCGGATGCCTTCAACTGCCAGCCAATGGTGGTGAGCAGTCCTTGCCGGGACGCGATCGCTTCGACACCTGTGTTCATCAGCAGGAAGCAGCCGGTGCCATACGTGTTCTTGGCCGTCCCCGGTTCGAAGCAAGCCTGGCCGAAGGTTGCCGCCTGCTGATCGCCGGCGATCCCAGCGATGGGAATCGCCGCTCCAAGGAGCGAGGCGTCCGCCTCGCCATATACCTGTGAGGAGGGCCTCACGTCTGGCAGGACGGCGCGCGGGATTGACAGGCGATCCAGGATCGTGTCGTCCCAGGCAAGCGTGTGAATGTTGAAGAGCATCGTTCGCGAAGCGTTGGATGCGTCGGTCAGATGCAGCCGGCCACCGGTCAGGCGCCAGAGCAGGAACGTGTCGACCGTGCCGAAGGCCAGCTCGCCGCGCTCGGCGCGAGCCCGGGCGTCGGGGACATGGTCAAGAAGCCAGGCCAGCTTGGTGCCGGAGAAGTACGCATCGGCCACAAGCCCCGTTCGCTCGCGTATGACCTGGTCGAATCCTTCAGCTTTGAGCTCGTCGCAGAGCGGCGCAGTGCGTCGGCACTGCCAGACAATGGCGTTGTACACTGGCGCGCCGGTGCGGCGATCCCAGAGCAGAGTCGTCTCGCGCTGGTTGGTGATCCCGAGGGCGGCGATGTCCCCGGGGGCCACGCTCGCCTGGGCAATCACGGCCTGGGCCGTGGCCAATTGGCTTGACCACAGGGCCTCAGGGTCATGTTCGACCCATCCGGGTTGAGGGTAGATCTGCGGGAATTCCTGCTGGGCGACGGAGGCGGGCGCGCCGCTCGAGTCGAACAGGATCGCGCGCGACGAGGTAGTTCCCTGGTCCAGCGCGAGGACGAACTGCTTCATCCAGCCTCCCGGGAGCGGCGCAGTGGCGGACCTACCATGCGCAGCGCCTTCGTGCGTCGCATGTGCGGGCAGGAAGTGCCAGACTGGCGGGCGGACGGCTGGCACGGGGACATTGTGATGCACGCGGCGAGATTGGGCAAGCGCTCCGGCCTCCCCAATGGCGGCGCAGGGCCGAGAAGTGCGTCTTGGCCAATGGCACCTCGTGCCTCACTGGGCCTGACGACGGACACCCAAAGTACACCGGGAGCTCGCGGGGTCTCTACCCATCTATCTCAAGGCTGCAATCGGGCTAGAATACGGATAGGCCGCGACGATCTCATTGTCCGGGAAGGATTCTGACGAGGAGAGAGAAGCATGGCGAAGGGATCAGCATTCGGAAAGACGATTCTGATCGGCGATCAATTTGTGCTCGAAGAGGTGCCGGCCATTGTCTCGGCCATCCCCTTTGAGACCCTAGCGCAAGTAGAGAGGATGGACGGAGTAGGCTGGGTGTTGGAAGACCATCGTGTCGAAGTGCCCGGCTACAAGGACAAGAAGAAGGAGCAGCAGGTCGCCTCCATCAACCGCATCCTCGAGGTGATGAAGGTTGACGTCAGGAAGACCCCCATCCGAATCACGTATGGCGGCAGTTTGTTGGCAGGCAGCGGGGTGGGTGCCAGTGCGGCCAGCTGCGTTTCCCTGGCTAGAGCGTTGAACACCGAGTTCGGCATGGGCTACACCATCGAACAGATCAACCATGTGGGATGGGAGGGGGAGTTCGCCTATCACGGCATCCCCAGCGGTGTCGACAACACCGCCTCGACCTACGGTGGGCTGTTGCTGTACTGGGTCAAGGGTGAGGAGAAGCACTTCGAGAAGATCGCCTCCAAGAAGCCTCTCCATATCGTCTTGGGGAACAGCGGCATCACCGCCAATACGGCCTTGCTGGATGACTACATTGCGGAGATGAAGGCCAAGGATCCCGTGGGGTTCAAGTCGCGCATGGGAGCCATCACAAACCAGGTGTTCGAAATGAAGTCCGCCCTCGAAACCGGCGATCTTGCGAAAGTGGGCGGCCTCATGACGGCCAATCACGAGATCTTGATCGCCATGGGCCTCTCGCATGAGAAGCTGATCTACCTGTGCAATCTGGCCCTGAGAATGGGCGCGTTGGGCGCCAAAGTCACCGGCGGCGGCAGGGGCGGCTACATGAACGCCCTGACAACCGGGCAGGAGATGCAGGAAGCTCTTGCATCTGCCATGGAGGCTGAGGGGTACAAGGTCATCCGAACCACGATAGGCGCTTGACATGGGCAAAGAGGACTTCCTCAGAGAGATCCGCACCGGCATTAGCCTGATGCGAGCTGCCGGCCATGAGGTTGCCCTGGTTCACCACAACGATGCCGACGGATTGGCCTCGGCGGCGATCCTGCAGACGGCGTTCGCGCGGGCGGGTTTCTCGATCCACCGGATCTGCATCGAGCGCGTTCATCCCCCCATTGTGGCCCGCATCCACGAGCAATTCCCCATGACGATCTTCTATGTGGACCTCGGGGGCCAGGCGGCGCCTGCCATTTCGGAGGCCAACAAGGGCAGACGCACTACCCTTATCCTGGATCACCACCATCCCCACAGACCCACCGATCCCAAGGTCCTCAACATCGCCACCGAGTTCTTTGGATTGTCCGGCGATATGGATATCTCGGCCTCCACGGCGGCCTACTTCTTCGCGCTTGAACTGGATGGTGCCAACCGCGATCTGGCGCATATCGCCGTGCTGGGCGCTGTGGGAGATGAGCTCGACCGCGAAGGCCGCCTTGTCAAGGAGAACCGCCAGGCATTGCTGGATGCGGTCGAGCAGGGCCAGGTGCGATTCGAAGTGAATGAGCAGGGTAAGGAGATCTACTCGCTCACCCTCTTTGGGGGTGTTGTACCGATGGCGCCGTTGGCGATCGCGGTGACGACGTTCGGAGGGGTGGGCTACTACGCGGATGGGCCTGACCTTGGCGTACGCGTATGCCTGGAAGGGCTCTTCCCTGAAGCGAAGCGCCGTCTCGATGGGCTGCGCCAGACCCAGCAAGCGGCCTACCAGGAGACCACGGGGCGGCTCAAGCGGGAGGGCTTCAACGAAACGGAGCACATTCAGTGGTTCACGGTGGGAGACAACTTCTCGCCCATGGGCGTCAAGATCATTGGGGAGTACTGCTGGGATATCCGCAATGAGAGCTTCGTCAATCCGGAGAAGTACATCGTCGGATTCCAGAACATGGCCCCGGAGGTCCCGGGGGTTGGGTCCTTCGATTGGGCTCAGACCAAGGCGTCCATGCGACTGCCTACGCCTCTAGAGCACAAGATCCTGATCGACCGATCGATGCCCGGCCTGGCCTATCTGGTCCCCGAAGCAGCCAGGGAGGTGGGCGGGTCCATTGACGCGTGTCATGATTACACTGCCGCGACGATCGTCGACATAGGCAAGGAGCATGCCCTGGTCGCGGCGATGGAGCAACTGGTCCAGGCCGGGTTATCGAGGTAGGGGGCAGGTTCGTCAGCGTCCTTGAGGGACAATGAGGATCTGGATGGGGCTGCCCATGTGAGGGACCATCGCGTGCGATCTCTGTCGCGCGCACACGGGCTGCCGCCCACAAGACCATCCCCCGGCGCAGGCAGGGTGGGGGGAGGAGCCCTGCGGATCTGCGCAGCCAGTCACGGGCGTGGTTCACACGAGTGGTGAGGCCTTCATCGTATCTGGCACCGGAAGCCCAAGGAGGGTGAGGATCGTCGGCGCCAGCTGAAGTTGCGAGACGGTTTCACGCGTGTTGCCCTTGCCGGCACCGGAGGGCGGCAGGACGTACAGGGGCACCATGCGGACATCCGGGGTGGTGCCTCCGTGCGAGTGGTCGGGCCCCATGCCGTGGTCGCCGGTCACGAGCACGGCATAGCCGCGCTGGCGCCACTCGGGGATCAAATTGGCCAGGATCACGTCCTGGACAATGGCGTGGTTGCGGTACTCGGGCGTGTCCGACCCCAACGTATCTCCCAGGTAATCCATGCCCATCGGATGAACAAGCAAGTAGTCAGGGCTGTACTTGCGTACCAGCGACGCGCCGGCCAGGAACAGGTCCTGGTCAGGGTAGCTGTCCTCCATGTAGAAGCGGCCGTGTTGGATAAGGAGCGAGGGGTCGTCAACCTCACGATCGTCCACCGGGTTGAATGGGGCGCGGTTGTACAGTTCGGAGAACCAGTAGTGGGCCGCAGCTGCAGTCGTGCGGCCGTTCTGGACGGCAATCTGGAACACACTTGGGACCGACGAGCGGCGAACGACCTGGTTGCTGACGACCCCGTGCTGCGTCACAGACAGCCCGGTGTGCACGGTCTCGTACATCGGGCGCGAGAGCGTCGGCAGCTCACCGCGCACACTGTAGCGGGTCCCCTGGCCGGTCTCGACCAGGTGCTCGAGGAAGCCCATGCGCTCGGCGGCGATATCGTCGCGCAGCGCGTCGGACAAGACCAGCACTACCTTCATGGGTATGCTCCATCCTTTGTTGATTGGCGCGATGAGGATTCTCCCACACTGGCGTGGATCGTCAAGCCAACGGTTGTCGTCGGTCATGCTCGGGGTAGTCGCATCAGGTCACGCACGCCTCGGAACCAGTACGCGCCGTCGGCCTCGATCCGCACACCCGGACACCCGTCTGAATCCACTCCGGCCAACGAGCTCACCGCCGCCTTGCTGCCGACGTAGGCGCCCATTCCCCGCGCCCGCGAATCATCCCTGCCGTGGGGCGATGGTGCACCAGAAGCACGCGTATGCGTGTGTCGAGCGGGCCGTGATCGGCAGTCTCTTCCGACACACCGCACAGCGGCAGCATGTCGGCCGCCCCGGGCGGCGGGGGCGGGGAGGGACGTTGCGCTGCAACTCTCGATTGCGGCGACCATCTTTCGGCTGGTGGGATTGAGGGGCCCGGCTCAATGCAGGCCCCAGGGCTGCAGTTCTAGGGTCCGTCTGCCTCGAGCTTCACGCGCGCGTGGGCGAAGGCGGGGGTGCCACGCAGGAATGCATCTCCGGAGATTGGCTGCCGTCCAGCAGTCTGAACGAGGTCCAGGACCAGCAACCCTCGGGCAGTGCCAACCGCCGGGAGGGTTCCCCGGCAGGTGACGGCGCCGATGGCTGCTCCGGGGGCGTCGGACACACTGGCGCGCAGGATCGCAAGACGGCGGCCGTCCCACTCAAGAAACGTGCCGGGCCACGGATCGTAGGCGCGGACCTGGCGTTCAAGCTCCTCGGCGGGGTGGCTGAAGTTGAGACGCCCGTCCTCCTTGCGCAGGAGGGGCGCGTACGTGGCTCGGCCTTCGACCTGCGGCACGGGCTCGAGCGTGCCTGCGATGTATGCCGGGAGGGTCTCGACGAGCAGCAATGCACCGATCTGCGCCAGGCGCGCCAACAGGCTTCCACCTGTATCGGAAGGGCTGATTGGTGTTGCCTTGTGTGCCAGCACGGGTCCTGTGTCCATGCCGACGTCCATTCTCATGAGCGTGACACCCGTCTCCGGATCGCCGGCGCGGATGGCTGCCGGGACGGGTGACGCGCCGCGCCAGCGGGGGAGCAGGGAAGCATGGACGTTCAGACAGCCGTGGGTCGGCAGATCAAGCACCTCGGCTCGAAGGATCTGCCCGAATGCTGCAACGACGATCAGATCGGGATTCCATGCCGCTAGAACAGCGGTCGCCTCCGGCGCTCGAAGGCGCGGGGGTTGGAGGATTGGGACGCCTAGCCGAAGGGCGGCCTGCTTGACCGGAGGGGAGGCGAGCACCCGACCACGGCCTGCCGGCCGGTCTGGTTGGGTCAGGACCCCGACGAGCGTGTACCTCGAAGCCAGGGCCTCCAGTGTGGGCAGGGCAAAGTCGGGCGAACCCAGGAACACGACCCGCATGCCCCAATGGTAGCATGGGGCCACCCATCGGCCGCAGACCCTGCAACCATCGTGCAACTCTGGTGGCCGGTCGGTGTTGTACATTCGGGGTTGCGCCACTGGCAAGGCGGGTTACAATTCGTCGTACGCTGAGGCGCGGCCCTACCTGCGACCCGTGCAAACAAGAGGAGAGGAATCATGACTGAGCAACCCGGAACCGTGACCAGTGACGACAAGCTGTGGTCGGCGCTCGGCTATCCGATCCCGCTGATCGCCATCATCGTTCTGCTGATGGAGGAGAAGAAGGCTCGTCCCTTCATCAAGTTCCATGCTGTGCAATCGCTGATCTTCAACGTTGTGCTGTGGGTTCTGATCTTCTTGGTCAGCGCTGTCACGCTGGGGTTTGGGGCGATCTGCGCTCCGCTGCTCTGGCTGGCCACGCTGTGGCCTGCGTACGACTCGTATAAGGGCAACTACACAGAGGTCCCGGTCATCACCAAGTTCATGAAGAACCAGGGCTGGGCCTAATCCCGACGCGCGTCCAGCAAGGGGCCCGCGTGTTGCGGGCCCCTTGACGTGCGCCTCCGCGCCTCTGTCCCTCCCCCCGCGCGCGGCGCTGGAAACCCCGGTTGAACAAGCGGTGGATCCTGCCGGAGGCTGTGCCGGCCGAGGCCGCGATCGAGCTCGGGGCCTATTCGCCCATCGAGCGATCGGTCCTCTGGCGCCGCGGCGTAGGTACGCGTGCGCAGGCCGATGCCTACTTCCATGGCCCGCCGACGACCCACGATCCCTTCGGCCTTCGGGGCATGGCGCAGGCCGTCGCCCGAATCCGGATCGCTGTGCAATCCGGAGAGGCGATTGCGGTCTACGGAGACTACGACGCCGATGGGCTGACCGGCACGGCGTTGCTGGTGTCCTACCTGCGGCGATTGGGCGCCCAGGTCACGCATTTCATTCCCAACCGGTATCGGGAAGGCTACGGGCTGACGGAAGATGCGGTTCGGGCCCTGTCGGCCGACGGGGCGCGGCTGGTGATCACCGTCGATTGCGGAGCGCGCTCCGTGGCGGAAGCGGGCGCGGCACGCCTGGCCGGGCTCGACCTTGTGATCACGGATCACCATGCGCCGGGCGACGTCTTGCCAGAGTGTCTGGCGCTGGTCAATCCAAAGCAGCCGGGAGATGGCTACCCGTTCGACGATCTGAGCGGTGTGGGATTGGCCTACAAGCTGACGCAGGCGCTGGCCACGGGCTTAGACGGCCCCGACCCGGACGAGAACCTGGATCTGGTCGCCATTGGCACCATCGCCGACCTTGTTCCGCTGCGTGGCGAGAACCGCACTCTGACGCGGCAAGGGCTTGTCCAGATGCGGACGGCGGATCGACCTGGGCTCAGGGCGCTGATGGCCGTGTCCGGGATCCAGCCGGCCAACGTGCGCGCCTCGAATGTCGGGTTTGGCATCGCCCCGCGCCTGAATGCGGCGGGCCGGCTTGACTCCGCCGAGGCCGCCTACCAGCTCCTGATGACCGACGTGGAGGCAGAGGCGGAGCCGCTGGCGCGGTCCCTGGACAACTCGAATCGGGACCGGCGCCAGGCCACGAGTGTGCAGGTGGACCTGGCGCGTGCGCTGGCGACCGAAGCCGGCAACCAGCACCTGATCTTCGCCGCTCATCCCGATTTCCGGGAAGGTCTGGCGGGACTCGTGGCCGCGCGGCTCGTCGAAGAGCGCTACCGACCCGTTGTCATCGCCCATCTTGGCGAGAGAGAAGTGCGAGGGTCCGCCCGCAGCATTCCTGGCTTCCACATCACCCGTGCTCTGGACGAGTGTTCCGGTCTCCTCGTACGCTATGGCGGGCATGCTGCCGCCGGCGGTTTCACCGTCGAGAGGCGGAATATGGCGGAGCTTGCGGACCGGCTGAGGCAGATCGCACGACGAGAGCTGGGGGAGGCGGAGTTGTCCCCGGCCGTCAACATCGATGCGCTCCTGACGGCCGCCGACCTTGGCTGGCGGCTGGTTGAGTTCAGCGAATCGCTTGAGCCGTGTGGTTCCGGGAATGAGGCGCCCGTGTTTGGCGCAGTCGGGCTGCGTGTGCGCAGTGCGCGCACCGTCGGGTCGGAGGCCAAACACCTGAAGCTGACCTTGGGAATGGACGGCTCGGGGAGTGTGTGGGATGCGATCGGTTTCGGGCTGGGCAGCCTGGCCGCCGGGCTTCCCGGTCGGATCGATGCCGCATTCCGCGTCGAGCGCAACACGTGGGGCGGCTACGACAGCCTGCAGCTCAACCTGGTGGACGTGCGGCCCGAGTCGGCGGGCGACGGGCGGGCTAGTCCACGAAGCGGTACTTGAGCAGCGTCCACACGGCTGCGAAGGCGTCCTTCAGTCCGATCTTCTTCCCCTCGTTGTACTCGCGCGGATTGAACGAGATGGGTACCTCGAAGATGCGCACACGGCGCTTCAGGAGCTTGGCTGTAATCTCAGGTTCGAAGTCGAATCGCCGGCAACGGAGCGGGATGGACTGGATAGTCTCGCGGCGAAACAGCTTGTAGCCGGTTTCCATGTCGGACAGGATGCTGTTGTACAGAACGTTGGTCATCAGAGTGAGCAGCTGATTGGCCACCATGTGCCAGAACATGGTCGTCCGGCGGGGTCCGCCGAGGAAGCGCGAGCCGAAGACGACCTGCGCCCTGCCGTCCTGGATGGGGCCCAGCAGGGCGGGGTAGTCCCGCGGGTCGTACTCCAGGTCGGCGTCCTGGATGAGGACGAGGTCCTGCGTCGCGGCACGGATGCCGGTCTGGATGGCGGCGCCCTTGCCGCGGTTGCGGTCATGCAGGATCAGTTTCAAGTGGGGGTGGTGCGGCGCCAGGCGCTGGAGGACGTCCCGGGTGCCGTCACTGGACCCGTCGTCGACGACGACGATCTCGGTGGCCAGGCGTGTGGCCTCCACCCGGTCGAGGATCAACTCAATCGTGGCTTTCTCGTTGTAGACAGGCATGACAACGGTCAGGCTCATGGGGCGGATTGTAGCCCCGCGGCGTCCGGGTGGCAACCGCCGCTTGCCCCATGTGGGGGGCAAGGTATAATCCGCGATGAAGTGCCCCGGTAGGGATTTCGCGCGAGATCCCATCGGGCGCGCCCGGGGGTACCGACGGGCGTCACAGGGCACGGGAGGAATGCATGTCATTGCCACGTACGCCCGGTCGGGGGACCTTCGCGGCCGATGGGAGCACCACCTCCAATCTGCGCTTCGTCCCGGCCCCCATCAGCCGCGTGGAAGACACGGGATTGTCGGAGCTCTGGCTGCAGGACCTGGCCCTCAAGATCCTCTACTTCCGTGGCTACCAGACCGGGTTCAAGGTCGCCGAAGCGTTAACCCTGCCGTTTGCGGGCATGGTCGACCAGCTGTTGGAGGCTCTGAAGCGGGAGAAGTTCGTCGAGGTCAAGACGCAGGTGGGCTTCGGCGAAGGTTCGTATCAGTACGCCATCACCGGCGCCGGGATTGCCCGCGCCCGGGAGGCCATTGATCGGAGCCAGTACGCCGGTCCGGCTCCGGTCCCGATCGCGGTCTACAACGACTCGATCCGTCGCCAGGGCCGCGGCCGGCCCACCGTCCACCCGCGATTGATGCGGCAGGCGCTGACCGATCTGGTCCTGTCGGAGAAGACCTTCAACCGCATCGGGCCGGCCGTCAACTCCGGGACCTCGCTCTTCCTATACGGCCCGCCCGGGAATGGAAAGACCAGCATCGCCCGCGCCATCGGGGCGATGATCCTGCAGGAAGACATGTACATCCCCTATGCCATCGACATCGATGGACAGGTGGTCAAGCTGTACGACTCGGTCAACCATGTCCTTGCGGCGGATGAGGACGCGTCGGCCTCCGGCACCGGCGGGTTGAAAGCGGGGGCCAAGCGTGACCCGCGCTGGGTGAAGATCAAGCGTCCGTTTGTCGTCGTGGGCGGCGAGCTCGTGATGGCCGGCCTGGATCTGGTGTTCGACGATGTGAACAAGTTCTATGAGGCGCCCTTCCAGGTGAAGGCCAACGGTGGCGTGTTCCTGATCGACGACTTCGGCCGTCAGCAGGTCCGCCCGCGCGACCTCCTTAATCGGTGGATCGTGCCGCTGGAGAATCGCATCGACTACCTGACCCTGCATACCGGGCGCAAGATCGAGGTGCCGTTCGACGTCATGGTGGTCTTCTCGACGAACCTGCCGCCGCGCGACCTGGTGGACGAGGCCTTCCTGCGCCGGCTGAGGCACAAGATCGAGGTCGGCGATCCATCCTACGAGGACTTCCGCGGCATCTTCAAGCGCGTGTCGGAGGGGAAGGGCGTGGCCTACTCGGACCGCGGCCTGGCGTACATGCTGCAGGAGTGGTACATCAAGCGCAACCGCAAGATGCGCGCCTCGCATCCACGCGATATCTGCGACCAGATCCTGGACATCTCCCGCTACATGAACGTCGAGCCGGCTATGACCAAGGACCTGCTGGACCGGGCGGCAGAGGCGTATTTCGTTGAGCTCTAGCCCGATGCCGGCGTCGGAGTGGTGGGCGCGCCGGCCGCTGGTGATCGCCCATCGCGGTGCCGCGCGCCGTGCGCCCGAGAACACGCTCCCCGCCTTCCGCCTGGCAGCCGACCTGGGCGCGGAGGCCATCGAGCTGGACGCCAGGCTGACGGCCGACGGCATCGTCGTCGTTCACCACGATCCGACGTTGGACCGGACGACAACCGGCACAGGCCGGCTGGCGCAGTGCACGCGTCAGGAGTTGCAGTCGCTCGATGCGGGCGTGAAGTTTGGCGCAGCGTTCGCCGGCGAGCGCATGCCGACTCTCGACGAGGTTTTCGAGGGCGTCGGTGGCCGGGTCCTGATCAACGTCGAGCTGAAGAACTACGATACTCCCTTCGACCGCCTGGTCCCGGCCGTTGTGGCGCTGGTTCGGTCTCACGGATTGCAGCGGCGGGTCCTCCTGTCGTGCTTCAGCCCCCTGTCCTTGTGGACAGCGTTTCTGCTCGCTCCCGAGATCCCGCGCGGGTTGCTGCTCTACGCCGGTCAGCCGCGCTGGATGCGGGCCCTCTTCCCCCGCATCACGCCCTGCGAGGCCCATCACCCGCAGGCTGCCATGACCGACGCGCGCACGATGGCCGTCCAGCACGGGCGCGGGCGGCGGGTGAACGTGTGGACCGTCAATGACCCGGAACGGATGCGCGAGCTTCTCGTCCAGGGCTGCGACGGATTGATCACCGACGCCCCGGATGTCGCGCGGCAGGCCGTACTGCATGTTGTCGCCGCTCGTTGACCGCGCCAGCGTAGAAGCCGCCGCATTGCGCCTACGCGGCCACATTCGACTCAGCCCCTTGGTCCTGGACTCCGAGAGCGGTACATGGCTGAAGTGCGAGAACGAGCAGATCACGGGCTCGTTCAAGTTGCGCGGCGCGCTGAATCGCGCCCTGCAGCTGACTTTCGAGGAGCGCAAGCGCGGGTTGGTGGCAGCCTCGGCAGGCAACCACGGTCAAGGCGTGGCCTACGCCGCCAGGCTGCTGGAGACCCGGGCGACCATCGTCGTCCCGACCGGCGCCGTCGGAAGGAAGATCGAAGCGATCCGCGCCCTGGGGGCAGAGGTGGTCGCGGTGGACGGAGGCTATGCTGCAGCGGAAGCCGAAGGCCGGCGATGGGCCCACGCGCACGACGCGGTCTGGATCTCCCCCTACAATGACACGCAGGTTGTTGCGGGGCAGGGGACCATCGGCCTTGAGATCGAGGCGCAATGGGAGACATGGCGTGCGCCTGGCGGAGCAGAGGTGTTTGTCCCGGTCGGGGGAGGCGGGTTGATTTCTGGTATCGGAGCTGCGTTGGCGACCCTGCGGCCGAAGGTTCGGGTGATCGGTGTGCTTCCGGAGCACTCAGCGTACCTGCATGCCTACTTCCATTCCGGCTCGATGACCCGGGTGGTCGAACAGCCGACGCTGGCGGACGGCCTGGCCGGAGCCGTCGAGGTGGATTCAATCACCCTGCCGCTGGTCCGTGGGCTGGTGGATGACATGATCCTGGTCTCGGAGGATGAAATCCGCGGCGCAATGTCCTGGGCCTGGCACCGAGGACAGGTGATCGAGCCGTCGGCCGCCGTCGCGCTCGCCGGCGCGCTGCGCTCGCAGGGCAGGGCCCGGTTGGCGATCTTGAGCGGAGGCAATGTCGACCCGCAACTTTGGGAAGACGTGGGCCGGCATGCCTAGGCGCGAGGTAGGGGGCGCTTGCGCGGTGGACGAGCTGATGGTGACCTGCATCGCGCGCCAGGTCATCGACGGCGAGATCCTGGCTCAGGGTCTGGCGACTCCACTCGTCGCCGCAGGCTATCTCTTGGCGTGGAAGACGCACGCGCCGAACGTAGGGTTTGCCTCGGCCATCGGGCAAAGCCTGTGCCAGGAGGGAGCGCCACTCGGCCTGGCCACGATTGAGTCGCTGTGGCTGGATCGAGCCGTGGTGACCTACGGTTTTGTCTCCGCTGCGGTGGACTTGCTTCCATGGGTCCGCCCCAAGGAGTTCTTCCGCCCCGGCCAGGTGGACGCTGCGGGGAACTTCAACAATGTGGCCTTCGGGGCGGACGTGCGCCGGCCCCGCATGCGGCTCCCGGGTACGGGTGGCATCCCGGATGTCACGCCGGTGCTGAGCGATATCTGTCTGTACGTGCCGCGCCACTCGCGGGTGACCTTCGTGGAGCGGGTCGACATCCGCTCCGGCCTGGGGCACGACCCACGCAGGCGGCGCGGCTCCGGCGCGCGCTACCTGGTTTCAGACCTGGGACAGTTCGACTTCGCCGACGGTCGGCTCCGGCTGACCCACATCCACCCGGGTGTGACACCTGAACTTGTGCGTGCCAAGTCGGGCTGTCGAGTCGAGGTGGCCCCCGGATTGTGCACGACAGAGGCGCCGACCGCCGAAGAGCTGCGGCTGCTGCGCGAGGACATCGATCCACTTGGGATTCGGCGACTCGAGTTCCTCAGCGGCGCTGAGCGCCGGCTGGCTCTAGCCGAGATCCTTCGGATGGAAGCGCGGCCGTCTGCGACGGCCCTCTCCTGATCCAGTGCAAGGTCAAGGGTATACTGATGACATGGGACGCGGCCTGCATCCTCGGCTGACGAGCCTTGTGCTCGCGCTGGCACTGGTAGGTTGGTCGGTCACGCCTGCTTCTCCCTCGGCCGATGAGGCCTCTCGGATTCTGGAAGGGCTCACGCCGGCGCAACGGGTAGGCCAGTTGTTCCTGGTCACCTTTCAGGGCCACACACTCAACCCGGAATCGCAGCTGGTCGGGCTTACTCGTGACGGGCTGATCTCGGGCGTCCTGCTCTCAACGCGCAACGGCAACTTCGGGACGCAGGCGGATGGCACGCCCGGCATCCGCGAGCTGGCACTGTCGCTGCAGCCTGAGGCGGCAGCAGAGCCACAACCGACGCCGACCGGAGTGACGCCCGAGGCCGATACAGGCGGCACTGGGCCCGGGATCCCACTCTTGATCGCGGCGACCTACGAAGGGGATGGAGGATCGTGGTCGTCGCTGGCGCCCGGCTATCCGGATACGCCGTCGCAGATGGCGCTCGGGGCGACGTGGGATCGCGAGCTTGCCCGTCAGGTCGGTACGGAGTTGGGGGCAAGCCTGGAGCAGATGGGAATCAACCTGCTCCTGGGTCCGTCGCTCGACATCTTGGGGGATCCCCGGCTCGGGGGACCGGACGACCTCGGTGTCCGGTCATTCGGCGGTGACCCGTACTGGGTCGGCGCCATGGGCGAGGCGTTCGTCGAAGGCATTCATGTCGGCTCGGCCGGCCGCGTGGGCGTGATCGTGACGCACTTCCCCGGGCTGGGGGCTAGCGATCGGCCCGCGGCGCAGGAGATCGCCACCGTACGTCGCACGCTGGATCAACTGCAAGGGTTCGAGCTGCAGCCGTTTGCCGCTGTGGCCGCCCAGTTGGCGGGGCAGGCTGCCGGTGTCGCCGACGGCATGTTGATGGCCCATATCCGCTACCAGGGCCTGCAGGGCAACATCCGCGACACGACCCGACCGGTCAGCCTCGACGCCGAAGCCTTCGGGCAGTTGATGCAGGCCGACCCGCTGGCCAGCTGGCGCGCCGGGGGCGGGGTGATGGTGAGCGAGTCCCTGGGATCGCCTGCGATCCGGCGGTTTGTCGACCCCTCGGGAACGACGTTCAATGCGCCGCTTGTGGCACGCGACGCGTTTCTGGCCGGGAATGATCTCCTGCTGCTGGACGACTTCCGGTCGAGCGATGACGCGGATGAGTGGGCGACGATCCGCGCGACGCTCCAGGCTTTCGAGCAGCGCTATGCGGACGATCCCATCTTTGCACAGCGCGTCGACGAGTCCGCACTGCGCGTCCTTGAGCTCAAGCTCCGCCTCCATGGGGGGAGCTTCGAGCCTGCAAGAGCGTCTCGCCTCGCGGACGGCCGTGATGCGCTGGTGCAGGACAGAGACCTGGCTCTGCGCGTCGCCCGCGAAGCGGCCACGCTGATCAGCCCAACCCCCGCGGACCTGCGTGCCCGGTTGGGGGAGGGCCCCCGCATTGAGGACCGCTTGGTGTTCTTCACGGACACGCGCCGCGCCACGGCCTGTACCGGCTGCGCGCCGGTACCGGGTGTCGATCCCGGTGCCCTGCAAGAGGTTGTCCAGGGCTTGTATGGCGGCGGGGGCGGAGTGGGGCAGGTTCGTCCCTGGAACCTGACGTCGTTCGCAACGGCCGACCTGGCCGCGTACCTTGGGAAGATCCCGCCAAGCGATCCTGCAAACCCAATCAAGAAGAGCGATGAGGTCGGGAAGGCGCTGGGGGCGGCGGACTGGCTGGTGTTCGTCGTCGAACGCGAGCGTCCGGAGGAGTTTGGCAGCGACGCCCTGAAGCTCCTGCTGAACAGCCGTCCCGACCTGATCGTCGGCAAGAGGCTCGTGGTGTTCGGGCTGAACGTGCCCTACGACCTGGATGCAACGGATGTCAGCAAGGTCGATGCGCTATACGCCCTGTACAGTCGAGGCCCGGCATTTCTGGACGTGGCGGCGCGCTTGCTCTTCCAAGAACTCCCGGCGACGGGCGCATCTCCGGTGAGCGTGCCAGCCGTGGGATACGACCTGATCGAGGCGCTTTCGCCGGATCCAGAGCAGGTGATCGGCCTGTCGGTGTCACTTGCCGGGCCGCGGGTTGGGACGCCTGGGGCCGAAGGCTTCCGGGTGAACGATGCTATTCGTGTGACCACCGACGTGATCCTCGACGTCAATGGCCATGCCGTCCCGGATCGGACACCCGTGGAGTTTGTCCTGGGATACCCGGGAGAGCTGCCATCGAGTTTGGAAGTGGCAGCCACGGGCGGCGTGGCCAGCATGGACCTAGACCTGTCTCGCCTTGGATTGTTGACCATCGCTGCGCGCAGTGATCCGGCGCGCGTTTCCAGCGTTGTGCAGCTCAACGTCCAGGAAGACGTCACCGCCTTTGTGACGGTGATCGCCCCGACGGCCGTCCCGTCGCTGACTGCACCTCCGGCCGAAGGAACCGGTACGCTGCCGACGAGTACGCCTGAGCCAGGCGGAGGTGGGACCGCGCCGCCGAGCTTCGGAGGCCTGGACGGGCTCCTCATCGGCTTGCTGGGGGCGGCAGGCGTGACGTACGGTGCCTATTGGCTAGGCGGGCGCCGCGGTCTGCGCCGCGGCGAGCCCGTCCGCGCGGCGTTGCTGGTGTTGGTCAGCGCCCTGCTCGGCTACAACTACGTGGGTCTGCAACTGCCCGGATCCGTTGCGTTCACCCAGGCGCTTGGCTCGTGGGCCGGGGGCGGAGCGGCCTTGGCCGGGGGATTGCTGGGGCTGGGCGCATGGGAGCTGTGGCTGGCCGCGGGGCGCGGCGACGACCGCGGCTAGACGAAGCTGACGACGGCGGCGAGAAGGATCAGGCCCGCCGCAGCCGCAGCCAGGACCTGGTCGACCGGTTCGGCCTCCACCCATCTCCGGCGCCACTCCCCCGAGGCGACTTGCGTGCGGATCGGCGCATCCGGACGGAGGGCGTCGCGCAGGTGCTGCGTATCCAGCGGGCGGTCGCTGGGATGAAGTGCCAGCGCCCATAGCAATGCTGCTTCGACGTGGGGCGGAAGCTCAGGGCACAGCTGGCGGGGTGGGGTCAGGGCTTCGGGCCGCAGGAAGCGCTGCTTGGCTTCCGCGGGCGGATGGCCGGTGAACAAGTGGTAGAGTGTCGCCCCCAGACTGAAGAGATCCGTACGCGGGTCGGTGTGGCCGCTGTCGCCGCCGTACTGCTCGAGGGGCGTATACAGCGCGGTTCCTCGCCCCTGGATGACGGTTACCGTCATCTCATCGGGCACCATGGTCTTGACCAGCCCAAAATCGACCAGCTTGATCAGGCCCGTCGGCGTGAGCTTCAGGTTGCTCGGCTTGATGTCGCGATGGACCACCGGCGGATCCTGGGAGTGCAGGTACGCCAACGCGTCGAGGATCTGAGACGACCAGCGCAGGACCTCGGCATAGGGAAGGCGTTCGCCGAGTGCGGACGCCTGGTCGACGAGCCGTTTGAGGTCCTGCCCCGGCACGAAGTCCATGACCAGGTAGTCGCGGAGATCGTCTGAGAAGTAGTCGGAGACCTTGGGGAGATTCGGATGGTCGAGGCGGGCGAGGACAGACGCCTCACGAAAGAACTGGTCTCGGGCCTCGTGGCGCAGCGCCTCGGTAAGGCCTGGGTCGTGCTCGACTTGCTTGACGGCGCACATCCGCCCAGGCAAACGCTGATCCTCGGCGACGTAAATCGACCCCATCCCACCGCGGGCGAGGAGTTGGCGGATCGCGTAACGCTCACGCAGCACGAGGCCGGGCGGAAGCGGCTCGGGCACGTCAGTCCTCACAAGGGAAGGGGCCAGGCGGGAAAGCCGCGGCGTGGACCGCTTCCCTTCGCACGGTCCCGGCAGAATCCCGCGGGCTGATTATACTCAGGTTGCGGAGGGAACGGCGACGTGGCTACGGTGGAGCGGTGGAGTGAGGTCCCCGTCCTGATTGGCCAGGAGGGCCTGCTGCGGGGCGGGCGCTGGCCGCTGACCCGCGATGGGTTGCTGATCGGGCGCGACTCCGACTGCGACGTCGTGGTAGCCGATCGGCAGGTATCCCGCCATCATGCCCGCATCCGCCTCGAGGGCGAGGGGGTGTTCACGCTGGAGGATCTGCAGAGCAAGAACGGGACGCACGTGAATGGGATCGCACTGAAGGCGCCCTACCGCCTGGTGGACGGCGATGTGATCCAGGTCGCGCTGGCGGCCAAACTGCTCTTTGTCGGGACTGAGGCGACGCTGCCGCTGAGCGCGGAGGGGGCAGCCGGATTGAGCCTGGGCCGGCTACGGATTGACTCCCAAGCGCATCGTGTGTGGGTCGCCGGACAAGAACTTGAGCCCCCGCTCTCGCCGCCGCAGTATCGGCTGCTGGAACTGCTGGTCGCGCGTACCGGCCAGGTCGTGCCCCGCGATGAGATCGTGGCCACGGTCTGGCAGGGGAGCGAGAGCGAGGGGATCTCGGAGCAGGCGATCGACGCGCTGGTGCGCCGGCTGCGCGAGCGACTGGCGGAAGTGGACCCGGGGTCACCGTACCTGGTGACGATCCGCGGTCACGGGTTCCGTCTGGACAATCCCGGGTGACGCGCGATGCGAACTGCGAGGGATGGGCTGCGCCCGCCAGAAGGCGGGCGCAGCTGGTGGAGATGGCGGGAATCGAACCCGCGTCCGGGGGTTTCGATCGTCAGGCGTCTACAGGCGTAGCCGGTGCTTGGTTCTCGCCGCCAGGCGATCGACCGGCAGGTCGGCACTGGCAGCCAGCCACTCAGGCCCTAGAGCCTGGCTTGAGCGCCCGTCATGGCCCGGGCGCAGCACCTTGTCCATTGGTCGCCGATCTCCGTAACCGGGCAAGGGAGGTGCGGAGGGGCGGGCCCCTGTGACGGGGCCGGGCTCAGCGATCGCGGGGTTTAGGCCGCGAGCGGGAGAGCCGCGTAGTTCGTGCGTGTGGCACTTGTTTGTGCGCTGAGTTTACGAGGTCGGCGCCTCTCGGCCTGCAGCCTGCGATACTCCGCCTCCGTCGAAACCATTCATCCCCGTGGCATCATCGTACCACGCGCATCGCGCCAGAGCATGCGCATAGCCACCACCCGCATACCCTCGCACATACCCCGCATCGCCCGACGCACAAAAGGCTACGCGCACCGGTCACCACGCAGCCGCGTTGTTCGTCGCGATTCCGGCCTGCTGGCCAACGAGCTTGTACATCGTCATCTCACCAATGGGCTCGCCAAGAATGCCGTCGTGTATTGCCCAGCTGCGACCGCGGATGCTGCCCGCGAAGGACGGTTGGCGGAACGGGGAGGTGCCATCGAGCAGGCGGCTCAGCGCGCCGCCCTCGGCGAAACCCCCGTCGATCTCTTCCATGCGCTTGCGTCCGCGTTGGTAATTGAAGCCGTAGCCCTCGAACAGAATGGCGTTGTGGTAGTGCAGCGGTTCGACATAGTACATCGACTGGCCGAGTGAATCGACGAACTCCTCGAACGCAAGGATCGAGTGCCGGAGCGTACGCAGCCCCCGGTGCACCTGGCCGGGGGCCAAACCGGCGTTGCAGGCCTCCGCCTCCGCCGCCAGGTTCCGGCGGACGCTGCCAAACTCCGTCGGCGTGCCATCGGGCATCCGGTCAACATCGTATCGCGGCGAGTCGGGGTCGTTGACGATGTAGAGCAGGACATGCACCTGCCCCATGACCGTATCCGTCAGGTGGGCGTACAGGAGGGGATCGGGATCACTCGCCCGGCGGCGCAATGCCAGGACGACATCGGTGGCGCCGGACGCGCAGCGCAGGTCAAGCAGCCGGCCTCCATCAGTATCGCGAAAATCGGCGGGGATACTGAACTGCCGGATCAGAGCGTCAGGAATGAAGCGGGTGTACAGCGCTTCCTTGACCGGCTGGGGCAGGTGGTTTACGGACCCGATCGAGCGCGGGGTCGTCATCAGGCCCTGCGCCGCCCGAGGGCTCGTTCCATCTCACGCCGGGCATCACGTGCCGCGACCGCTTGGCGCTTGTCGTAGGTGCGCTTGCCGCGCGCCAGTGCCAGCTCCAGCTTCGCTCGCCCGCGCTTGAGGTACAGACGGACCGGGACGAGCGTATCCCCGCCTCGCTGGATGTGCTCGAAGGCCCGTGCGATTTCCTTTCGATGGAGCAGGAGCTTCCTCAGACGCTTGGGGTCGTGGTTCAGCCGGCTGGCCGGGTCGTAGGGCGCGATGTGGGCATTCACCAGCCAGGCCTGGCGGCCATCGGTCTTGACGTACGCCTCGCGCAGGCTTACCTGGCCAGCGCGCACGGACTTGATCTCGGAGCCCTGCAGCACCAGCCCGGCCTCCATCCGGTCCCCCAGGAAGTAGTCGTGGGCCGCCTTGCGGTTGGTTGCCACAACCTTCAGCCCTTCGTCGACCATGCGCGCCCCTCGCTACCGCCCGGGCCGTGGGGTCTCATCCGGGACGCTCAGCATTCTAGCACGCCTGACTCCGGGTCGGTACGGTGTGGTCCTGCGGTCCCACCCGTCCGGAGACAGGCAGCGGCTATAATGGCGTTCCGGTCATGTCACGCATCATCCATTCCGATTCGCCGGCCCGCATGCGGGCATCTGTTCTGGAGTCCATCCGGGTGACGCTGGCCGCACTCGAGCTGGGAACGGACGTGGAGCAGCTCGACCGGCTCGCCTTCCTGGTACTGGCGCTGCGCCAGCTACAGGCGTCTGTGGAGCAGACGGCGGAGGCGTGGGAGCGACGCTCTTACTGGGTGAAGGTCGACCAGTTCCGACGCGCCTGGTCATGGGTAGGGCAGGGCGCACAGGCCGTGGCCGACCCGCTGCGGCGCGGCGACGCGGCCCTCGCCCGGAAGGCCGCACACTCCCTGGGCCCGCGTTTGCCACCGGGCCGACCGACGCGCGCCCGGGACCTTACGGCCTTGTGGACCGGCGCCTACGCCCGGCTGACCCAGCAGAGCGAGACGAGGAACGATCCCTGAACGCGCCGGCCGGACTTGCGCATCCGGTCGACGGGGGCAATAATGCGCTGCGCCCGGGTCGGGCGCATAGAAGGAGTCGGACCGCACATGCCTGAACCCTCCGGGAAGCCGGCAGCCAGGCTGCTGGTGGTGGAAGATGATCCGGCGATGCTCATCGCCTTGCGCGACATCCTGGAGACCTCCGGGTACGTCGTCTTCCCCGCACCCAACGGTCAGGTCGCTCTGGAGATCATGGGCCACGAGCGACCCAATCTGATTCTGTCCGACATCTCGATGCCTATCATGGATGGCATTGAGCTATTCGATGCCGTGCGCCGGATCCCCGACGCAGCTACGATCCCATTCATCTTCCTGACGGCGCGCGGCACTCGGGAGGACATCTTCGCCGCCAAGAGCCTGGGCGCCGATGACTACATCACCAAGCCGATCACCAGCCAGGAGCTGCTGGCTGCCGTCCGAGCGCGACTGCAGCGCACGGACGAACTCCTGCTGGCTCAGCTCAAGGCGGCCTACAAGGCCAGCCTGCGGGCACTGGCCAACGCCATCGAGTCGCGCGATCACTACACCCGCTACCATGTCGAGCGCGTCAACGCCTACGCACAGGCGGTTGCCCACGAGATGGGGTGGAGCGATGAGCGTCTGGAGACGCTCGAGTTCGGCGCCATCCTGCACGACATCGGCAAGATCTCCATCTCCGAATCCATCCTGCGAAAGACCGGGCCGCTGAGCAAGGACGAATGGGCCGAGATGCGCGAGCACCCGCGCGTTGGCGCCCGCATGATCGAGGATATCCCGTACCTGGCGCCTGCCGTGGGGATGATCCGTGCCCACCATGAACGCTGGGACGGCTCCGGGTACCCGGAAGGGATGCGCGAGCTGTCGATCCCCGAACCGGCCCGGCTGCTGGCCATCGTGGACGCCTTCGATGCCATGACCTCCGATCGGCCCTACCACGCCGCTGTCACGGCGGCGCAGGCGCATACCGAGATCGCGTCCCAGGCCGGCCGCCTCTTCGACCCCGGGATGGTCGAAGCGTTCAACCGCTGCTTCGATCGTGGCGACATCCTGCAAGTCCTCAAGAGCTATCAGTCGCTCGACGCCGGCCAGGGCTAAGCCCCTTGGCGTGTCCCCACCTATCCGAGATCTGAGGACCCTATCGGCCCGCCAAGAGGCCGCCAGACAGCGATGCTTGGCACACCTCTCCGCCGGCATCCCCTTTGACTTCACCCCTTCGTCCCGGCGGTCGGAGGTGAGAGAGGCTGAGGCCCTTCTCAACCGTCAACGCCGCGCCATCGCCGAGCGATCCCTCCACAACGCGCCGCCCAGCCGTCGGCCCGCCCGCTGCGCGCCGCAGACGATTGCCTTACCCGCGCGGACGGCCATGCCCTGGCGACGGGGATCCCCAAGGCCGGGAGTTCCGTGTGTGGCTCCGCGTTGAACCGGATGAGTTCCGCCAGCTCCCCTGTGCGGGGTAGGGGAGATGGCCGCCGCATTGTGCGCCGAGCGGCGACGGATGCATGCATCGAGCGTCCCATCCACTGTGCGTCCGGCCTTGGGCGTCCAACACCCTCGGGGTCCGTGCGAGATGGGGAGGGGTTGACACGCGCGTTGAATCAGGGTATGCTTATGATAAGTTATATTATAGTAAGCATGCGCCCGAGAGTGTGAGAGCCGCCATGAAACCTCGCCGGCAAGATGTCCAGCCCACATCGGAGCTCACGATCACAGGCAGCGCTGCGGCGTTCATCGACGGCGTCCATCTGTCACGCAGCCCGAATACGGCCCGCACCTACAGCAACGCCCTGAATGGCTTTCTGGGCTCCTTGAGGCGCTCGGGCATTGATCCAGACGCCGTCACCTGCGGACAGGCCCAGGAAGCCTGGCTGGCGGCCTTTGCGGGTCATCTCAAGCGGCAGTCGCCGGCGACGGAGAGACTGTATCTGGCGGCCGCCCGCGCATGGTTCGAGTACTTGGCGGCGGAGGGCCTGGCGGACGTCAACCTGCCGCGCTTGCAGCAGATCATCCGCCAGCGGGCCCGGCGCCCGGGCCCGCGGCTGCCGCAGTTTCCGCGCGAGGAGATCGAGACGATGCTGGCCTTCGCCCAGCGCCTGCGCACGGCGCCGGCGGAGGATCCAGGCGAACGGCTGCGCAATCTCCGAGATCGGTCCTTCTTGCTCACGCTCGCCGACACCGGTTTGCGCGTCCACGAGGCGTGTGCCTTGCGTCGCGGGGACATCGACTGGCACGAAGGCCGGGCCATCTTGATCGGCAAGGGCAACCGCCAGGCGGTCGTCCGTTTCTCGCGCCGGTCGCTCGAGGCCCTACGTGACTATCTGGCCGCCCGTGCGTCTGCCGACGGTGCTTCCGGCCGCCCGCTACCGTCCCTGCCGCTTTTTTCCCGCCACGACAAAGGATGCGGCCGGCGCGTCCTGGCCATCTCAACGACCACGGGGCGGGCCATTGTCCACCAGCGGGCGGCGGAAGCGCTAGGCGATCGCATGACGGGGATCATCACGCCCCACGCATTCCGCCACTACTTCGTCACCGCCGTCCTGCGCGGCTCGGGCGGGAACCTCAAGCTGGCCCAGGAGCTGGCCCGCCACCGCAGCATCACGGTCACGCAGCTCTATGCGCACCTCGCCGACGGCGAACTGGATCAGGGGTACGCCGAGATCTTCGACCGCCCTGTCGGCCCTCCGGATGACCGTTGACATCCCCCTTGACCTCGGATAGCATCAGTCAAACCACTCCCCGCTGCGGAGCTTAGCCATGACCTCGTCCCGTCGCCTGGCGCCTCTGTTCTTCCTGCAAGTGATTCCGCTGGTGTTGTATCCCCCCGCCCTCATGGCCAGCGGCTTCGCGCTCCTTGCGGTGGTGGCGCTGGCCTACCTCGGTCTGGGATACATGGTCCTGCGGGGGCGTGCCTGGGCGCTGAGCCTGAGCATCTTCTCGCAGGGATTCAACGTCATCATCCGCCTGATGATGTTCTTCTCGCACGCCGTCACTCTCGTCGGCGAGCAGCGCATCGTGGACGGCGCCTGGATCGTCACCGGCTTGGTGGCCATGGCGCTGTCCGTGTGGTTCCTGTTGCGCCTCGACCGTCCGGACGTGCACCTGCTGATGACGGCCTGATCGCCCCCCGTTACGGGGAATCAACGAGGCCGACGGGATCCCCGTCGGCCTCGTGTCGCTTCTGGTCCTAGACGAGGGCGGAGGAGTCAGGCGCCGAGATAGGCCGCCGCAACTTCCGGATTGTGCAGCAGGTCCTGGCCTGTGCCTTCCATGACGATGGTCCCGGTTTCGAGCACGTAGCCACGATCGGCGAGCGACAACGCCATCTGTGCGTTCTGCTCGACCAGCAGGATGCTCGTCCCCTGGGCATTGATCTCCTGGATGATGCCGAAGATCTCTTCCACCAGGATCGGCGATAGCCCCATGGAAGGCTCATCCAGGAGCAGCAGGGACGGCTGCGCCATCATCCCGCGAGCGATGGCCAGCATCTGCTGCTCGCCTCCGGAGAGCGTACCCCCCAGCTGCGACAGACGCTCCTTCAGGCGCGGGAAGGAACGGAATACGCGCTCCATGCCGGCGTTGATCTCCGAGCGGCTGGCCCGCGTGTAGGCCCCCATTTCCAGGTTCTCACGCACGGTCAGGATGGCAAAGATCTTCCGCCCTTCCGGCACCTGAACTACGCCCTTGCGCACGATGGTCTCGGCCGGCGTGCGGGTGATGTCCTCGCCGCGAAAGCGAACGGCGCCCGCCTGAGCCTGGATCAGGCCCGAGATCGTGTTCAGCGTGGTCGACTTGCCCGCCCCATTGGCGCCGATGAGTGACACGATCTCGCCGTCATCCACGTGGAACGAGATACCCTGCAGGGCGCGGATGGCACCGTACGAAACGTTGAGGCCTTGGATGTCAAGCAGCATGGGTGCGCTTCTCTCTCAGCTTCTGCGACAGCGCCGCGGCGCCGCGCCCCAGGTAGGCTTCGATTACCTTCTGGTTTGCCTGGATTTCCTGCGGGGTGCCCCGAGCGATCACCTCGCCAAAGTCCATGACCGACATCCATTCGCAGATCCCCATGACGACACGCATCTGGTGCTCGATCAGCAGGATCGTCAGGTTGAAGCGATCGCGGATGAAGTGGATCAACTCCATCAGTGTCGCCACCTCGGCCGGATTCATCCCGGCGGCGGGTTCGTCAAGCAGGAGCAGCTTTGGCTCAGCCGCCAGCGCTCGGGCGATCTCCAGGCGGCGCTGCTCACCGTACGGCAAGTTGCGGGCGATCTCCGCCTGTCGATCCTCAAGGTTGAAGACCGCCAGGAACTCCTGAGCCCGCTCGGTCAACAGACGCTCGTGCGAACTGAACTTCCCGTTCCGCAAGACAGCGTCGACCAAGTTGTAGCCAGCGTGGGGATGGTAGGCGATGCGCACGTTGTCGAGCACGGTCAAGTTGGGGAACAGCCGGATGTTCTGGAACGTGCGCGCGATTCCCAGCCTGGTGATGGCGAACGGCGGCATCTCGGAGAGCTCGGTTCCGTAGAAGCCGACGGATCCGGCCGACGGAACGTAGATCCCGGTAATCATGTTGAACACGGTGGTCTTGCCGGCGCCGTTCGGGCCGATCAGTCCCACCAGCTCCTTCTCGCGGATGGTCAGGTCGAAGTCCGAGACGGCCTTGAGGCCTCCGAAGTACTTGGTCAGTCCGTGGATCTGAAGGACGGGCGTACGCGCGTCGGACGAGGTAGCAGCGCTCATGCCTGGCCTCCTTTGGCGCCCTCGGGCCTTTTCGCCGCGGCTCGCAAAGGCGGCATGAGCTGCTTGAGGAACGGCAGCTCCACCCCGCCCAGGAGCCCCGACGGGCGCAGGAGCATCATGATCAGCAGAAGAAGCGGATAGACCACGAAGCGCCAGGTCTCGAATCCGCTGGGCAGGAACAGGCGCAGCACACCTTCCAGCAGGATCGCCCAGCCGAAGGCGGCCGTCACCGTGCCGGTGACGCTGCCCAGGCCGCCGAAGACGATGATGATCATGGGGTCAAAGGACCGGATGAAGTTGAAGTTGTCCGGATGCAGGAAGCCGTTGATGTGCGCGTACAGCGCGCCGGCGATCCCGGCGAACAGGCTGCCCAGCACGAAGGTCAGCGTCTTGTAGTTGGCAACGTTGATGCCCATTGCCTTGGACGCGATTTCATCTTCCCGTACCGAGATGATCGCCCGCCCCTCGCTGGAGTGCAGCAGGTTGCGAGTGACGACCACGACGATCATCAGGAAGAAGAAGACCCAGGCCCAAGTCGTCTGATGGGGGATGCCGATCATCCCCCGGGCGCCCTTCATCTCCTCGAAACCGAACATCGTGTCGGAGTTGTCGAGCAGCACCTTGACGATGACGGTCAGGCCGAGCGTGGCAATGCCGAAGTAGTCGGATCCCAAGGTCAGCACCGGCAGGCCGAATAGGTAGGCCACTTCCGCCGCGACCAGGCCGCCCAGGATGATAGCGATGAAGAACACGATCTGCGATGCCAGCCCCGCCGGCAGCGCCGTCAGCACGCTGGTCAGCGGGCCGGTGAGCAACCCGCCCAGGCGCACACCGACGACCGCGGCGGCGAAGACTGCTACCAGATACAGCCCGAAGGCCGACAAGATGTCCAAACCGCGGATCTTGCTCAGCAGCCGGCCCAGGCCCCACAGCGCCACGCCAACGAGCAGGACGACCATCAGGAGAACCGCAACGCCTGAGGCGTCGTGCAGCTTCCAGCGATAGGTCAGATCGGCGGCGGCATAGGCGCCGATGGCGTAGAAGCCCCACTGCCCCAGCGAGAACTGGCCGTTGAAGCCGTAGATCAGGTTCAGTCCCAGGCTGACGATCGCCATCACGGCGCCGATGCGCAGGATGTTCGAGTAGTAGTCGGTCAAGACGCCGACGCTGATCAGCACCTGGACGACGGCGAAGAGCACCAGCGCCCCGCCGAAGAAGAGGACAGTGTTGCGATCGAGTCTGCGCGCCATCGTTCCTCTCCCCTTCATGCCTTCTCCCGCTCGGTCTCACCCAGGATGCCGGTGGGTCGGACGAGCAGGACAAGGATCAGGATGGCGAAGGCGATGGCGTCGCGCATCGGGGTGGAAATGTAGGCTGCGCTCAGCGTTTCCGCCTGCCCCATGATCATGGCGCCCAGGAAGGCGCCGGGAATGCTGCCGATGCCGCCCAGTACAGCGGCCACGAAGGCCTTGAGGCCCGGGATGATCCCCATCCAGAACACGATCGACGGGAAGGCGATCGCATACAAGACGCCCCCCGCTCCGGCCAGCGCCGCGCCGATGGCGAACGTGATCGAAATGATGCCGTCGACATTGATGCCCATCAGCCGGGCGGTCGGCTTGTCGTAGGCCACGGCCCGCATCGCTCGCCCAACCTTCGTTCGTCGGACGATGAAATTCAGCCCGATGAGCAGGAAGATTGAGGTCAGGGCGATGATGATGAAGATGTTAGAGAACAGAACGCTGCCGGCGGGGACCTCGGATCCTGGCACGAGCGGATGGATGCCGCCCTTGATGTACCAGACCTGGACTGGAAACGGGCGCTGGTAGGTGATGAAATCCGGGCTGAACACGAAGTCCAGCGCCCCGAAGTACTCGAGGAAGAAGGAGACCCCAATGGCGGTGATCAGGGCGGAGATGCGGGGGGCTGTGCGCAGCGGCTTGTAGGCCACGCGCTCGATGACCACCGCCAGGAAGGCGCAGGTGACCATCGCCAGCAGGATGACCGTCACCGTGCCTACCAGAAGCGAGAGACCCTCCGGCAGGCCGGGCATCAGGGAGGCGAGCCACAGGTGGAGGTTCACGCGGCTGATGGCGAAGTAGGAGACGAACGCGCCGACCATGAAGACATCGCCGTGGGCGAAGTTGATCAGCCGGACGATGCCGTAGACCATGGTGTAGCCCAGAGCGATCATGGCGTACACGAAGCCCAGCTGGAGCCCGTTCTTCACCTGCTCCATGAACAAGGCCGGCGCTTGCACCGCCTGCCGGCCAACAGCCCAGGCGGCGTATGCCAGGAGCGCGACCAGCATGACCTTGCCAATCCAGCGCCCCCGCAGCATGCGCTCCGAGAACGTGCGCGGCGCAGCCTGACCGAGATTGGTCTGCATGGATCACCCGTCCCGATGCACAACGGGGGGCGGCCCAGGCCGCCCCCCGTGGCGAACATCCGTGTAAGACTACGGAGCGACTGTGTCGACCCAGACGATCTTGTCGGCCGTTACTTCCAGCACGACAGCCGCCTTGATCGGGTTGTGCTGTGCGTCGAAGGTGATCGTGCCGGAGACGGCATCGTAGCTCAGCGCCTCCATGGCTGCGGCCACCTTGGTCGCATCGTCGGCTCCTGCCTTCTCGATGGCCGCCAAGAGCAGGTTGGTGGCATCATAGGCCAGAGCTGCCAGCGCGTCCGGGACGGCGCCGGCGTACTTGGCACCATAGCCCGAAACGAACGCCGCCACGATCGGGCGCGTATCCTGCTCCGAGTAGTGGTTGGTGTAGAAGCCGCCCGTGGCAGCTACCTTGTTAAGGTCGGCCGAGTCCCAACCATCGCCACCCATGAACGGCATCGTGATGCCCTTCTCCTTCGCCTGCGCCATCACCAGGTTGACGATGTTGTAGTAGTCGGGCAGGTAGACCATGTCAGGCTTGGCATCGGCAACCTTAGCCAGGATTGCTGAGAAGTCCGTGTCGGTGGCAGTGTAGCTTTCCTTGCCCACGAGGCTTCCACCGGAGGCGGTGAATGCTCCCTCGAACGCTTCCGCCAGACCGCGGACGTAGTCGTTGCCCTGGTCGTACATCACGAAGGCGGTCTTGTAGCCCTGCTTCACGGCGAAGGCGGCGGCCACCGCGCCCTGGAACGGGTCGATGAAGCAGGCGCGGAAGACGTACTTCTTGGTCGTGCCGTCGGCGTTGAGGGTCACGTTGGCGTTGGTCGAGGTCGGGCTGATCTGAACGACCTTCTTGGCCTCGGCGATCTCGGAGATCGGGATCGAAGCCTTCGAGCACACCTCACCGACGATGTAGTGGACCTTGTCGGTGTCGACGACCTTGTTGGCCGCAGCCACGGCCGGGTCCGGCGTGCATTGGCTGTCCTCGACGATAGCCTCGATCTGCATGCCCAGGACGCCGCCCTTGGCGTTCCACTCGTCGATGGCCATCAGGGCGCCGTCACGGGTCGAGACGCCGAACGTCGGGACAGGGCCACTCAGGGGAGCCAGGATGGCCACTTTGACCGTCGTGGCCGGCTTGGCGCCACCGCACGCGCTGAGCAAGAGTGCCAGCACGAAGAGAACACTTACAACATGGCGGGTCTTCATCGATCTCCTCCTCACAGGATGACGTGCTTGAGAGTTCGCCGCCCGATAACCAGAGCGGCCGATCGGTTCAGCGTGCACGCTAGCCATCTCCGGTCGCACCACCTCCCTTCCGATCGTCGTGCGACCTTCCGGCGAGGGCGGGTCGGTGCCTTCGGGCCGCAGTACTTAAGCACACAGAATACCCGCTAGGGGGCAAGCTGCGATACTGAGCATTATATACGGATTTCGGGACAGATAGCACCCCGGTACCATCCCACTTGGGGCATGGACGAGGGGCCAGGCGCCTCCCCCCATGTTACCTCGGTCTCCAGGGAACAGCCGGTCCGGCCTCCCCCAGGGCAGCCGCCACAGCCTCGATAGGAAGCCAGGGCTTGAGTCCGACGCCATCGTGGAGCTGGGAACGGCAGGACAGGCCCGAAGCGCACACCGTCTCGCCGGCGCGGCTCGCAGGCCAGCCGGGCGCGCGCCGCCGACTCAATGCCCCTTGGCGACGCGGTGTTCATCCTTCGTCTGCGTCGATCGGCTTGCGCCGCGGGCTGCGGCGCTTCCGGTAGGCTTCGAAGTCGCTCAGCAGCGCCTTGGGGATGCGGCCGCGCATGTGGACGGCGCTGCGTAAGTGTTCAATGGTCTCGACCACGCCCTGCTCGTGGAACACGCTGATCATGCGCCCCTGGTCGTACGGAATCAGCACGTCGATGGCGGCCATTCCCTCGAGCAACTCCTGTTCGAGGGCTGCCAGCAGCGACGACAGGCCGGCGCCGGTCACCGCGGAGACCGGCACAGCGCGTTCGAACTCGTCCACCCATTCGAGAGCAGCCTGAGGGTCGGGCAACAGATCGATCTTGTTGAGTGCCGTCACGACAGGCAGCTCGCCGACCTCCAGCTCTTCCAGCGTCTGCTGGACGGCCTGGGCCTGGGCGCGGCAGTTCGGGTGTGTGATGTCCACGACGTGAAGCAGAAGATCGGCCTCGCGGATCTCCTCCAACGTGGCGCGGAAGGCGGCCACGAGCGTCGTCGGCAGCTTCTGGATGAATCCGACGGTATCCGAGAGCAGCATCTGACGGCCCCCGGGTAGCTCGAGCCGGCGGGTGGTCGGGTCCAGCGTGGCGAACACGTGATCGGCGACATATACATCGGCCCCGGAGAGCCGGTTGAGCAGCGTGGACTTTCCGGCATTGGTGTATCCGACGATGGCGACGGTCGGGATGGCGGCCCGCTTGCGCTGCGCTCGGTAGCGCCGCCGGTGGGAACGGACCTTCTCGAGCTCGCCCCGCAAGTGGGCGATGCGTCGGCCGATCTCCCGCCGGTCGACTTCCAGCTGCGTCTCGCCGGGGCCGCGCAGCCCGACGCCCCCGACGGCCCCCGACCGGCCGGCACCGCCGCCGGCCTGGCGGGCCAGATGCGTCCAGGCGCGGGTCAGGCGTGGGAGCCGGTAGACGTACTGCGCCAGCTCGACTTGCAGCGCCCCCTCCCGCGTGCGGGCATGCAAGGCGAAGATGTCAAGGATCAACGCCGTCCGGTCGACGATGCGCACGTCGTCGCCGAAGATGCGCTCGAGCTCGCGCTGGTGGCGAGGCGATAGCTCGTCATCGAAGAGGATCACATCGGCGACGACGTCCTCCGCCAGCGCCTTGATCTCCTCGACTTTGCCTGAGCCGAGGTAGGTCTTCGGATCGGGCTGGCGGATCTTCTGCGACGCCTCGCCGACGACCGACAGGTCGGCAGTGTGGGCCAGCAGCGCCAGCTCGCGCAGAGAGTCGTCCATCGACAGGAGCATAGGCGCTTCCGCCAGCTCGATCCCGACGAGGAAGGCACGTTCCTGGGGCAAGTGGGTTGGGGTCAGGCTTCGTTTCATGGCGTCACGCGGCCTCGTCGGCTACTCCAGTGCTGGACCAGTCTACGCGGAAGCGCGATACAGGCCAAGCGTCATGGCCGGGAGAGGACCCAGGCCTCGAGTACCCGGCCAACCTGCTCGAGACTGGCGGGCGAGATCTTGTCGAGCGTGTCCGCCGTGGTGTGCCAGTACGGGTAGTCGATATCGATGATGTCGACAGCGGGGATCCCGAGGTTCAGGAAGGGAATGTGGTCGTCGACGATGGATGGGCCGGCGTCATCGCTGAACGCCGTGGCGCCTTGGTGCCGGGCCACGGACCAGATCTGGCCGGCCAACAAGGGATCCGAGTTGCCCTCCCGCGGGAGATGCAGATCGGTGTCGCCCACCATGTCGACGACGACGACCGCCTGCGGCGTCTCCTGCAGACGCGCGGCGAAAGCCGAGGACCCGGTACTCCAATCCCAGCCGTCGAGACCGCCGCTGTCCTCGCCATCGAAGAAGACCAGCCAGACCTCCTGGCCGGACAGCTGCGCAGGCAGCGCGCGCGCGAGTTCGAGCAGCACAGCCACCCCCGAGGCGCCATCGTTTGCACCCGGGACGGGAGCACGTGGATTCACTAGATCGCGATCGGTTTCTGGCCGCGTGTCATAGTGGGCACCCAACAGGATCGGGCCTGCGGCAGAATCGCCGGACCTTCCGACGATGTTGCGCAGGGCGACGCCGCGGTAGTCAAAGGATTCGATCTCGACGCTCCACCCGGTCGATTCCAGTTGAGCGGCGATCCACTCGCCAGCCTGGACGTGAGCCTCGGAGCCCGGGACGCGCGCCCCGAAACGCATCTGCTGCTCGGCCAGGGCGAACGCCGCCTCGCCGTCGAACAGCAATCCCACGCGCCGGCTGCAACCTGCGAGCAAGCCCGACCCAACAACGGCAAGGACCAGCAGGATGCGCGTAGCCTTGCGGGCATTGGAGGATGAGGATGTGATGGTTGGGAGGGAGGGGTATTGGCTATGCGCATTGCTCATGAGCGGTGTCCAGCGTGCGTTCCAGTTCTTGACTGGCTCGCGCGGCATAGGCGCGTGCGCGGTCGGGCCTGCCCCTAGGGGGCGAGGCCAGCGGTTCGAGGATCCCGAGATTGGCCTTCATAGGCTGGAAGGTCCGCGCCTCTGCTTCGGTGACGTACCTGCACAAGGCGCCCAGCATTGTCGCCGGCGGAAGCGTGAGGGGCTCGCGTCCCGTCGCCAGCCGGGCAACATTCACCCCCGCCAGCAATCCCGTCCCGATGTTGCCCAGGTAGCCTTCTACGCCTGTGATCTGCCCGGCCAGAAGCAGGTCGGACCGGGCACGTGTTTGCAGCGTAGGCCGCAGCAGCCGCGGCGCGTTCACAAACGTGTTGCGGTGCATCTGCCCGAAGCGGGCGAAGCGCGCCCGACTCAGGCCTGGGATCATGCGCAGCACGCGCCGCTGCGCCTCCACGGACAGATTAGTCTGAAAGCCCACGAGGTTGTATAGGCTTCCGGCAGCGTTATCCTGTCGCAACTGGACGACGGCGTGAGGCCGCCTCCTGGTACGCGGGTCGCGCAAACCCACCGGTCGCAGGGGTCCGAACGCCAGCGCATCACGCCCCCGCTCGGCGATGACCTCCACCGGCAAGCATCCTTCGAAGTATCGATCCAGCCCCGCCCGCACACCGTCGCGGATGGGCGCCTCGAACGACCGCAGCTCGAGCCGCTCGGCCGTGCGAAGCGCCTCCACGAAGGCCTCGTACTCGGCACGGTCCATCGGGCAGTTGAGGTAGTCGCCTTCGGCTTCCCGTCCGCGCCCGTAGCGCGAGGCGCGAAAGGCAATGGCCGTGTCGACGCTCTCGGCCTCGACGATGGGCGCCAGCGCGTCGAAGAAGTATAGATGCTCCTCACCGAGCCGACGTGCCAGCTCGGCCGAGAGCGCCGGCGAGGTCAACGGCCCGCTGGCCAGCACGACCCAGCCATCGGGAATGGCCCTCGCCTCATCGCGCCGGAGATGAATGCGCGGGTGGGAAGTCACCGCCGACGTCACCGCCCGGGCAAAGCGGTCACGATCGACGGCCAGCGCTCCGCCGGCCGGGAGCGCCGCCTGGCGCGCCACGCGCAGCAACAGTGAGCCCATGCGTTCAAGCTCGGAGATGAGAATCCCAGACGCCCGGTCCGGGAGAGCCGACCCGAGGGAATTCGAGCACACCAGCTCGCCCAGCCACTCGGTAGCATGGGCTCCGGTCTTAACCCCGGGGCGCATCTCGAGCAGCTCGACCTCCAGGCCGCGTTCGGCGGCCTGCCAGGCGGCCTCGCTGCCAGCCAACCCTCCCCCAATCACAACGACCGTCGGCGGCGACATGGCACGATTCTAGCACGCCAGGCCAAGGCGGCATAGAACTTGCATCCTGCTTGCGCAATCCGAGGCTTCTTGTATACTCCCACAGCGAGGCGGACCATGCTCCAAGTACAAGATCACTCCCTGCGACCCCTCACCACGGCCCACCTGGCTCAGACCATGACGCTCCTGGCGCTCTCCAACCTGGAGCTCCGGGACAAGGTCCTGGGTGAGCTCGCCAACAACCCGGCGCTCGAACTGCTGGAAGACCGGGTTTGTCCGGCGTGCCATCGCCACCTGCCTCAGCCGGGCCCCTGCCCGGCCTGCAGCCGGGCACAGGCCGAGGACGGCCCAATCGTCTTCCTCTCGCCTCGAGAATCCTCCTACCCCCGCCGCGAGGCACAGGCTGGAGACCAGCCGGCCGAGCGCGAACCGGCGGCTCCCGAGGACCTCGCCGTCCACGTTATGCAGCAACTGGCGGCCGATCTGGATCCGGCGGACCGCTACTTGGCCGCCTATATCCTGTCGTCGCTCAACGAGGACGGCTTCCTGCAAGACCCGCCCGCGATCCTGGCGCGCACGACGCGATCGACGCTGGCCCAGGTCGAGCGCGTCGTGGGGATGATCGCCCGGGTCGATCCGCCCGGCCTGGCGACCAGCGGGCCACGGCAGGCCCTGCTGGCCCAGTTGGACTTGCACGACCCCACGTCGTCGCTGACCCAGCTCGCCCGGCGCATTCTCGAGCAGGCCTTCGCCGAGCTCGGGCGGCACGAATACGAACGCATCGCCCAGATGCTCGATGTGCCGCTCAGCCGCATTCGCCTGGCCGCGGCTTTCATTCAGGACAGCTTGAACCCGTATCCTGCTCGCGCCTACTGGGGCTCGGGCCGGCAGCCGCAGTCCACCGATCCCAACGTCTACCACAACCCCGATATCCAGATCAGCCACACCAACGGCGAGAAGGAAGCCCCCCTGGTGGTCGAGATCTTCGCCCCGGTCGCCGGGTGGCTGCGTGTCAACCCGATGTTCCGCCAGGCGGCGCCTGAAGGCGGCGAGCCGGTCTCCGAGGAGTGGGCTCGCCACCTGGAGCGAGCGGCGTTGTTCGTCAAGTGCATGCAGCAGCGGAACAACACCATGCGCCGGATGCTCGAGATCCTGGTCCGGCACCAACGCGACTTCATCCTCAACGGCGACCGCTTCCTGGATCCGATGACCCGCGCCCGGCTCGCCATCGAGATCGGTGTCCACGAGTCGACCATCTCGCGCGCGGTCTCGCACAAGTCCGTTGCCCTGCCCGATGGACGGATCATCCCACTCGATCGCTTCTTTGATCGGAGCCTGTCGGTCCGCGACCGGATCAAGGAGATTGTCGACCAGGAGTCGCGCCCCCTGACCGACGATGAGATCGTCGAGCGCCTCGCTAAGGCAGACGTCCAGGTGGCCCGCCGCACGGTTGCCAAGTACCGCGCCATCGAGGGCATCCTGCCCGCCCGCTTGCGCCACCGCAAGAAGGAACAACCCACCACGATCAGGGTGTAGCCTTTGCCGACCAACACACAGCCGAGCAGCCCCCTGGCACGCCTGTTCCGACCCGATCCGCACCGAGAGCTCTTCCGGGTCCTGGCCGACTCGCTGGCTGAGGCTGTCGTGGTGCTGTCGCCCGACGGGACGTCCGTCCTCTCCTGCAACCATGCTTTCCTGCTGCTCACCGGGTTTGCGCGCGCCGATGCGGAGGCCTTGGAGCCGATCGCCCTGTTCCCGGGGGAGCCCGGAGAACAGACGCTCGCCGCTCTGACGGGAGACTGGCCGGGGCCCGAACTCCGACTCGAGAACCTCTCCCTTAAGACGCAGGCCGCCGAGCTGGTCTCCGTCGATCTATCTGCCGCAGCCGTCGGCGCGCCGCGCTTCGCCGTGCTCGTCCGCTTGCGCCCCAGCTTCGATCGGCGCCGTCAACAGCAGCGCGAGGCCGCGGAGGCCAACCGGCTCACTTTGCTGCTTGAGCTCTCCGCCTCATTGCTCGAAGGCTCCGGCGCGTCGCTGGACAAGACACTGGGTGTGGCCCAGAAGATCCTCGGAGCGGCGAGCGTTGGCATCTACCGCCTCACCTCCAGCGCGCCGGGCTACGCACGCAGCGGCAACCTGCCCGATGACTTCCCGGCGACCCTCCCCGCCGATCAGGTCGACCCGCTCCACAAGTCCGGCGCCTGGAGCCTCGGACAGCGTCCGGATCATCCGCTTCATAAGGCCGCGCGCAGCGCCGGCTGGACCGCCCTGCGCACCTCCCCTCTCGGAAGCCCGTCGGCCTGGATCGGCGTGCTCGTCGCCGGCTGGTCAAGCACCGATACGCTCCCGCCGGATGCGGACAGCCTGCTCGGCCTGGCAGCCAACGTCTGCCATGCAGCCATCGTGTTGGGCCTGCAGCAGGCGGCGATGGCCGACACCCAGGGCAGCGCGTATCAACTGGAAACCGAAGTCCAGGCGCTCCTGGCCGGTTTGCGCGAGGGTGTGCTGGCGCTCGATGCGGACCTGCGTGTTCTCCGCGCCAACCGCGCGGCCGCCGACCAGCTCGGGTATCAACCCCGGGAGATGGAGGGCCAGACCATCCAGGACGTGCTCGTCGGCCCAAAGGATGTGCGCCCGCTGCTTCTGGATGCGCTGGGACACGACCTGCAGACCGAGCAGTCCGGCCTGACCTTCCATCGGCGGGATGGCACCTCCTTTCCTGCCTATTTACGCGTCTTGCCGACCACCGCCGGGCAGGCCCGCCTGCTGCTCATCCTCGGTGACCGTTCGGAGCACCAGGCGATCGAAACGCAGAACGAGCAGCTCACACAGCGCGCGTTGCTCGGAGAAGTCAGCGCCATCTTCGCCCACGAGGTCCGCAATCCGATCAATAACATCAGCACCGGCGTTCAGCTCGTTTCGTCGCGGCTTGGGTCTGAGCATCCGCTGCACGAGTCGCTCGAGCGCGTTCGCAAGGAGTGCACCCGCCTCGACCAGCTGATGAGCGACGTTCTGTTCTTCGCCCGGCCCCTCGAGCTGAAGATGGAACCGATCGATTTGGCCGATACGATGCGCCGCATCTTCGAACGCTGGAAGCCGCGGCTGGCCCAGTCCAATGTCCGCGTGCACACCGGGTTTGACGCCGGCGTCGGGCGCGTTCAGGCCGACCCGCGCACGCTGGAACAGGTCGTCGTCAACCTGATGACCAACGCCCTGCAGGCGATGCCCGACGGCGGCACCCTGTCTGTGACCCTGGCGCCCTCGGCCGACGGGCAGGCAGTCGACCTGAAGATTGCCGACACCGGCCCAGGCATTCCCGCCGAAGTCGTCGAGCGCGTCTTCGACCCGTTCTTCACCACAAAGAAAGACGGCACCGGGCTCGGGCTGGCGATCAGTCGCCGCATCGTGACCGCGCACAAAGGCACACTGCACGTCGAGAGCTATGCTGGCGCCGGAACCGTGTTTACCATCCGCCTACCCAAACCTGCCGAGAGTGAGAGCCGCGCATGACCGCCACCATCTTGCTCGTTGATGATGAAGAAACCGCCCGCACCTTCGTGAGCGAGGCGCTGCGCGATGCCGGCTACGAGACCGTCCAGGCCGGCGACCTGGCGCAGGCCGGTCGCGCGCTGGATGCCGGGCAGGCCGATATCGTACTGCTGGATGTCAACCTGCCGGATGGCTCCGGCTTGAGCCTGCTGGACCGGATTGCCCGCGAGAACCCCAGCCCTCCGATCATCATGATCACCGCCTACGGTGAGGTCGAGATGGCGGTGGAGGCGATGAAGAAGGGCGCCCAGGACTTCTTGCAGAAGCCCCTCGACTTCGAACGGCTGCTTCGAGCCGTCGAACGCGCTCGTGAGGTCGTTGGGCTGCGCCGCGAGCTCGCCCTGCTCCGCCAGGCGACGCACGGCGAGGTTGAATGGGTGGCCGGCGAGACCCCGGCCATGCAGCGCATCATCGACGAGGCCAAGCGGGCGGCCACCGCCTCGGCCTCGGTCCTGATCACTGGCGAGACCGGCACGGGCAAGGAGATCCTGGCGCAGGCCATCCGCAACTGGGGGATACGCCGCGACAAACCGTTTGTCCCGATCAACTGCGCTGCGCTGCCGGACACGATGATCGAGTCGGAGCTGTTCGGCCACGAGGCCGGGGCCTTCACCGGCGCGCAGAAGCGCAAGCCAGGCCTGATCGAGGTCGCCGATACCGGCGTCCTATTCCTGGACGAGATCTCCTCGACCAAGATGGACATGCAGGCCAAGCTCCTGCGCGTGCTCGACGAGCAGCGCTTTCGACGCGTGGGCGGCGTGAACGAGATCGCCGTTGACATCCAGATCCTGGCCGCATCGAATCGGGACCTGCCGGGCATGATCCGCGACGGTCTGTTCCGCGAGGACCTGTACTACCGCCTCAAGGTGGTCGACCTGCACCTGCCCCCGCTTCGCAGCCGCCAGGGGGACATCCCAGCGCTGGTGGGCATGTTCATCCGCCAGTTCAACCAGCGCACCGGGCAGGGGATCACGGGCATCACGCCTCGGGCCATTGACGCCCTGAAAGCACACCGCTGGCCGGGGAACATACGCGAGCTCCGCCACACGATCGAGCGCGCCGTCCTGTTCTGCGACGATGAGGTCATCGACCTCGGCCATCTGCCCCCCGAGTTCCAGGCCCTCGCGCCGGCAGCCTAGCCTGGCACGCTCCTTGCACTAGTCGCCTCCAGACCGGAACGCCTGGAGGCGCCCATGATCCCCCTCAACCTCCGCGACCTGCAGATCCTGATGGCAGCCGCCTCGTTCATCCTCGGCTGTCTCTCCGTCGTGCTCGGCCTGATCGTCCTGATCACCCGGGGCTATTCCAGCGAAGTCCGCGCCTTGGCGTCCAACACCGCCAAGCTGGGTCAGAAGGGTTTGGCCCAGGAAGCCTCCGGCCTGGTCAGCTCTGCCTCCGAGCTGATCCTTTCGATCAACCAGCTTGTCCGCACCGCCAGCGGCGTCGGCGTATTCCTTCTCTTCTCTGGAATGGGCATGATCGCCGCGTCGTACTGGGTGGTGACGCAGATCCAGTGGCCCGCTTGACCGAGAGGGTCCTATGCCCAACGATGACCTGCGGGTCGCCCCCATGAATGAGGCGTTCTCCACTTCCGATTCGTCCGGGAAGCTCAGCTGCTGGATGCGGATCCCCGAGGCGTGGGCCGCGCTGCGCACGCTCGAGCCGGATATCGCCGCACAAGTCCAGACGCCCTTCGAACTGGCTGAGCGCCTGCGCCCGACCCCGCTCGCCCCGGGCAGCACTCCTCTGGCGTGGGATGATCTGCGTTCAGCCGCCACCACCGTTCCGACCGGATTCGATGAGGTCATCGAGCGGGCGGCGGCTATTCGACAGGCGGATCAGCGGACGTTGCATGCCGACATCGCCGACATACTGGTGGCGCACCCCGAGGCGTGGCGGTCGGCGCTTGCCCTTGCCTGGCCGGATCTCGCCGGGCAGGCTCCACTGGCCGCGACCCTTGTCGTCAGCAGCCGGCCCGCCGGCGCGTCGCTCATCGCCAATGCGCTTCTCACGTCCGGCAATGCCCAGGACGCGGCTGCCTCGCTCCAATCCCTGCTCGGCGACATGGCTTCGGCCGCGCTGCCCGGCCTGCTTCGCGCGGGCGAGAAGGGCCTGGCCCGCGCCCTGGTAGAGACCGCTCCGGCCTCCAAGGGCAGCCTGACCAACGCTGAGGCGTACCTGGCCTCGGCGGCTCAGGCGCATTCGGCCGGGGACCTGGCGCTAGCACGTCAGATGCTGATCGACGGATGGAGTGTCGCCTCCGACCTTGGCGCCGCCTTCGGGGATCGATTGGCGGACGTGGCTCAAGCCGAAGGCGACCTGGTCTCCGCATGTGAGGCTCTCAAGCGCGCCTTGCTCGTCCAGCCGGATCGCGAACGCAAGGCACGGATCGCTGCCCTGCTGGTGGAAACCGGGCGCAGTGCCGAAGCGCGCAACTGGCTGTCGGAAAGCCCCGAAACCGCCTTCGAGCACATTGCCGCCGCGGCGGTCTTGATTGCGGCCGGCGAAACACAACAGGCGGAGACGCATTGGAGCAGCGCCGTGGCCTCAATCGGCTCCGGAGCAGAGATCGCGCCCGATTGGCTCGAACGCCTTGCGGCTGGCCTCGAGATCGCCGGCCGGGCGGCCGACGCCGTCCCGGTCCTCAGCCGGCTCGCTCGCCTGCGGCCCGAAGATTCGACCGTCCGTGCCCGTCTGGCCCAGACCCTGTTGGCTGCCGGAGACGCCTCCACGGCTGCTGGCCATGCCCTTGTGCTCTGTGGGCTTCAGCCCGCCTCCGCGGCTGCCCGCCGTCTGCTGGCACGCGCGCTGCGTGCGGCCGGCGAACCCGGCCAGGCCCTGGCGCACTGGGATGCCATTCCGGACCCGGGGAGCGAGGATCGCTTGGAAGCGGCGCGCTGCGCCATGGACGCCGGCAAGCCGGAGATCGCCATGCGCGCCGCCGAGTCGCTCTTGCAGGCCAAGAGCACCTCAGCCTTGGGATTGGCGCTTCTTGGACGCGCCCTGATGGCGGCCGGCCGGCACACCGAGGCGCGGGACCGACTGGAAGCCGCGTGCGCCGCCGATCCCCGCGACCCCGAGGTGTGGACTGCACTCGCGGATTGCCAGTCAGCGCTCGGCGACCTGCAGGCCTCGCGCGCGACACTGGCTGCCGCCGTGCAAGCTGCGCCACGCAGCGGTGCGGTGCTGCATGCCTACGCCATCAGTCTGCGCCGGGAAGGACGGACAAGCGAGGCCCTAGAGGCTGCAGCGCAAGCCATTGCCTCCGGCGACGCGCCGCACGAATGGATCCTCGAGTATGGCGAACTGCTCCTCGAACTCGGTCACTTCGAGCAGGCAACCGACGTCCTGCGCACGGCACTGGCTCAACGGCCCGGTGCCTGGCCGGTCCGGCGCGCGCTGGCCACAGCGCTCCATGGCTGCGGTCACACTGCGGAGGCGGCGGCGCTCGTCACCGCCCTGCCCGAGAGTGCGGATGCCGAGGCTCTTGCCTTCGCCGGTCAGGTGCTGGTCAACCACGTCGGATCGTCCCACGATGAAGTGGCCGCCCACAAGGGCCTGGCGCTGCTGAACCGCGCCTTCGAGTTGCAGCCCACGCCCGAGATCGAGGTCGGGCTCGGTCGGGCATTCGAGCTCACAGGCCGCCATGCGGAGGCGCTCGACCACTTCCGCTCGGCCCTGGAGCGACCGGAAGCACTCGCGGCCGAGCTGCACCTGCAGGCCTCGATTGGGCTGTCGCAGTGTGCAATCACGCTGAACCGGGCCCCGCTGGCGATCCATGCCCTCGAAGCGGCTACAGCCCGGCATGGTCTCTCCGCCAATGTGCAGATCGCGCTGTCCGCGGCCTATGCCGCCGGCGGCCAGCATCGCCGCGCCCTCGAAGCCGCACAGCGCGCATCCGAACTCTCACCGGATGAGGCCTCGCTGCGCCAGCTCACGCAAGCTGCCGCGTTGGCCGGTGAAGGCGGCCTGGCGCAACATGCCATTCAGAGATTGGCGGCCCTTCAACCCGCGAGCCCTCACGTCTGGCTGACGCTGGCTGAGCTCTCCGGGCAGGCCCAAGACGACGCCCAGGCGCGTCAGGCGTTGGCCCGCGCCCTGCGCCTCGCCCGCGCCGACGCCGCCGCCTGGTCGCGTGCTTCGGATCTGCTCCTCCGCCACGGGCGCCCTGCCTCGGCGCAGCGGGCGCTGCGGAAGGCCCTGACCGCCGCGCCTCAGGATGCCGAACTCGTTCGTCAGATGGCCGACGTCAGCCTCAAGGCCGGCGACGAAGCCACGGCTCAGCGCGCCTGGATGCGCTATGCCGATCTGCGCACGGATAACCTCGAAGGCATGAAGCTGGCGGCGCGGTCGCTGTGGCTCCTCAACCAGCGTGCCGTGGCCATCGGCCTCTGGCAACGGTCTGCCTCGCTGGCTCCACAGGACGCCGACACCCAGCGCGATCTCGCGCGGGCCTACCTCACCGAAGGCGATGCCGTCCGCGCCGTGGATCACTACCGGATCGTCGCCCAGCTCACGCCCGGCGACCTCGGCCTGCTCCTGGAGGCCGCGGCCGCCGAACTCCACTATGGCTCAACCGAGAAGGCCGTCGATCTGTACCGGTCGGCAACGGGCATGGCCTCCCAGGACATCTCCGTCTGGGTGGGATTGGGCGAGAGTCTGCTGATGCTCCACCGGCCACGGGAGGCACGCGTGGCGCTCGAGACAGCCTACCGTCTGGACCCGACCCGCGTGGAGACGCTGGGGGCTTTGACCATCGCCGCGCTCGACACGGGCGATGCGCCGATGGCCGCCGCGATCTACACCAGCGCCCAACGCCAAGCCTGCAAGACTGCGCCTGCAGCCGCGGCACTCGCGCGCGCCGCCCTGGCCCTGGCGCAATGGGCCGACGCGCTGGCCGCGCTCGACAACCTGAACAGCACATCGCCCTCGCTCGCTTCGTTGAGGGCGGCGGTTGAGACTCGCCTTCGCCTGAGGGACGCTGCCTGGCTCTTCCGGGCCGGTGGCGCAACCGCCCATGCACCGTCGCCGGATGCCGACTCCGAGCAGGCTTCGTCGGTGATCGAGTCGCTGCTGACGCAGCTCGCCGGCACCGCACCGGCCTGGGAGGTTGACCGACTCCGCCAGCGTGCGGCAATGGCTTCCGATGCCCTGGATCCCGTCGCCCTGCTCGGCCCGGCGCGCGCGGATCCAACCGGAGAAGCGCTCGAAGGTTTGGCTGTGGCGCTTCTGCGCCAGGGCCGCCCGCAGGATGCGCTGGCGCTCATGGCTGACTCCGGCCCGCTCGGCCGCTGGCAGCTGTTGCTCGCCGGCGTCGCCTACTCCGAGATCGGACAGCTGGAGGAGGCGCAGAAGGCGCTGCAAGAAGCGGGCGCCGACGCGGCGCTTCGCCCGCTCGCCGAGTACTTGCTTGCCCGCACGTACCTGCGCCAGGGTGACCGAGAGTCCTTCGCCGCCCATGCCAGCAACGCGCTGGTCGAATGGAGCGACGAGCCGGCCTGGCATTTCGAGCTCGGCAGTGCCTACCTGGAGGGTGGCCAGGCCGACGCGGCACTTCCGCATCTGACCGAGGCTGTCAGTCTAGCGCCGGAGATCGCCGACTATGCTCTGGCGCTGGCCCGCACGGCGCAGGACGCCGGCGACCTCGCTACGGCCCAGTACGGCTACGCCCGGGCCGTCGAGCATATGCCCTCCGATGGTCAGGTGTACAAGGATGCCGGGCTGTGCGCCCTGGCGAATGGTGACGTGACGATGGCGTCACAGTGGCTCGAGCGGGCGCGTGTGCTGCTGCCCGGGGATGTCGAGAGTCTCATTGGCGCGGCGCGCACCAGCCTGGCGGCCGCCTCGCTGCGCGATGCCCACGAGCACATCCAGGCTGCATACCACCTGGCGCCGGACAACGGCGATGTGCTTCTGGTCCTGGGTGAGATCTTTGCCCGTCAGGGGAAGCTGGACAAGGCGCTTCAGTCCTTCGATCGGGCTTTGAAGCGCAGTGAGTTCCCGCTGCCCATCCATGTTGCCCGGAGCCGCCTGCTGCTGCAAATCGGGCGCGGAGAACAGGCCGTTGCCACGCTGAAGGCTGCGGTGGCGCAGGACCCCGAATCGGGTGCCGGCTGGGCCGCTCTCTCCGAGATCCAAGAGGCGGCGGGCAGTCTACCCGAGGCGGTAGACGCCGCGGGACGGGCCGTGCAGCTCGCCCCTCGCCAGACCAGCCACCGGCTGCAGCTGGGGCGGCTGTGCCGCAAGACCGGCCAACTCGACCGGGCCCTGGATGAGCTGCTGCGCGCTCAGTTGACCGGCTACTCGAACGGCCAGGTGTCCTTCGAGCTCGGACGGGTCTACGAGGAGCGGCGCGAGTTCAAGCGCTCCCTCGACGCGTACCAGCGGACGATTGACCTGGATTCATCCAACGGCGAAGCCCACTTCCGCGCCGGGCTGGTCCTGAAGCAGATCAAGGCCTACCCGCAGGCGGGCAAGATGCTCAAGCGCGCCGTCGAACTCAATCCGAAGGATGCCGATGCACTGCACCAGCTGGCGGCCGTACGTGCCCTCGAGCTGGTCCACGGCGGACTCTCGCAACAGGTGGTGGCGCCATGATCGATCGACCGGCCCTGCTCGGACTGCTGCGCAGCTCCCTGCTGGCGCGGCGTTTCGACTTCGCCCGCTCCACAGCACTGGACTGGCTCGCTGCGTGGCCGGGTGATGCCGAGGTGCAGCACCATCTGGCGCAGGCTGAGATCGCCCTCGGGCACGAGGACCTGGCGCTCGACCGACTGGCGCGCATCGTCGCCGTCGACCCCGAGGACACCGCCGCCTACCTGGCACTGGCCGAGGGGCATCGGCGCAGAGGCGATACCGCCCGCGCGCGCGTCTTCGCCGCGTGCGGCCGCGCCTTGCGCGGCGTAGACCCGGATCGAAACGCCACGCCGGCCTGGGCCGCGGCCTTGACGCGCGCCTTCCGAGCCCTGGACAAAGACGATACAGCCACGGCGCTTCAGCAAGCCGCCCTGGGCCTTTCGGCTGATCCTGACAGCCCCCTGCCAACGCTCGTAGCCTTGAAGGCACATCTGGCGCTAGGCGACCGCGCCGCGGCGGCGGCGCTGGCAGCCGTTTCCCACAAGCGCTGGCCCGAGTGCGTGGCTCTTCGGTTGGTGCACGCGTCGTCGCTCCTGGATGCGGGCGAGATGGCCGCGGCCGTCGATGCTCTTCACCGCGCCTCGGTCGACGATCCCACCGGCGCCATCACACGTCGGTGGCTCGGCGCCACGCATCCGTACCAGGACCTGTGGCCGTCTGACCTGGTAGCTCATCTCAGTCGGCCCGTACCGGCCGATGTCGCCGCCGCAATGGGTGACAACAGACTGGCGGCGGGCGCTCCCGCTTCACCACCCGCGGACGATCGCCAGACGCCGCCCCGCCCGCACAGCACCACCCCGACGATCATCGAGGACGACGCCGACTTGCCCCAGCCCGAGCCCTGGGAGGCCTTTCGCGGTGCTGGGGTAAGCGAGGCGGAAACGGACAGCGCCGCGGCGGATACTGTCACTGAGGCGCACAATGAGATGGCCCGCATCGCCGTGCGCGTCAAGGCCCGGCGCATGGACATGGATCAGGATCGCCGCGTACCCTCGTACATCCTGCTCTCGGCTGAGACGCGCCTGCTTCAGCAGTTCGGCCCGGTAGGCTTCAAGCAGGTTGACCACGCCGTGGGTGACCTGTGTGACGCTGTGCGCCGCCGCAAGGGTTGGACAGCCCACCGCGTCTACGTAGACGACCCGTCCAGCCTGCTTCCGTTCGGGCTGACGCCGGCAGACCCGGGCAACGCGTGGCAGGTCAAGCTGCGCCTGGCGGATCTCGACGCTTCGCTGCGGCGCAAGGGCGAGATGATTGGCGCCGTGCTGATCATCGGCGGCGACGAAGTGATCCCGTTCCATCGCCTGCCCAACCCCACGGATGACGACGACGAGACGGTCCCATCCGACAACCCGTATGCGACCACGGACGAGAACTACTTCGCACCCGAATGGCCGGTCGGTCGGATACCGGTCGATGGCGATGCCGGGCTGCTTGTCCGCCAGCTGACGCTGGCAGCGCAGGCGCACCGGTTGGCCATGCAGCCGCGACGTCCGTTCGCCGGGCTGCGGGCGTGGTTCCAGTCGCTCTTCGGAGGCCGGCTGGCCGGCGAGACACGCGCCTTCGGGTACAGCGCCAGCATCTGGCGCCGCTCTTCGATGGCGGTCTACCGTGTCATCGGCGAGCCGCGCTCGCTGGTCACCTCACCGCCTATCGAAGCGGGCTCCCTGCCGGCACAGGCCTCCCGCGCCGTGCGACACTCGTACTTCAACCTGCATGGACTGGAGGATGCGCCCGAGTGGTTCGGCCAGCGCGACCCGCTGCGCGAGCCGGACGCTCCGGAGTTCCCGGTGGCCATGAGCCCCAAGGACGTGGTCAATGGCGGCCGCGCGCCCAAGGTGGTCTTCACCGAGGCCTGCTATGGCGCCAACACGCTGGCCAAGACCAGCGAGACCGCCCTGTGCCTGAAGTTCCTTGCCTCGGGTAGCGAGGTTGTTGTCGGGTCGACCAAGGTCTCGTACGGCTCGGTTACCCCGCCGCTCATTGCTGCCGACTTCCTGGGCCGTTCGTTCTGGGATCACCTGACGCAAGGACTGCCTGCAGGCGAGGCTCTGCGGCAGGCCAAGGTTGGGCTGGCGGAGGAGATGGTGAAACGTCAGGGCTACCTGGACGGGGAAGACCAGAAGACCTTGATCTCGTTCGTCCTGTACGGGGATCCGCTGTACATGGCGGCCTCGTCGCGCGTGTCCCTGACCGGCAAGGTCATTGTCCGGCGAACATCCCGTCCGGGTGAGGTCAGGACCGCCTGTGCGCTCAACGGAGGCTCCGAGGGGACCTCTCTCGACGATGCCTCCAGCGGGCGTGTACGCAGCATCGTCTCGCACTATCTCCCCGGGATGACGGACGCCCGGACGACCATCCACCACCAGCACTGTGGATGCTCGGGCGAGGGCCACTGTTGCCCAACATCGCAGATCGGGCCCAAGCAGGTTCATCTTGCTGAACCCGGGACGACGGTCGTGACGCTCTCGAAGTCGGTCACTGACGGGGCCCGCCGGCACGCCAAATTCGCCCGGCTCACCCTGGATCCGGCAGGAAAGGTGCTCAAGCTGGCCGTCTCCAGGTAAGTCCTATCTGGCCCCGTTCTTGCATCATGGCCATCACGCGAGGAACCGAGCGTGATGGCCATGAATCGGCTTGGCTACCACTACTATCCCGACGACCGGCATTACACCGAGAAGGACCTGGTGGCCTGGCTGCCGGCGTTGCGCGCCTTGGGCGCAAGCTGGCTGACGCTGCGAGGTTCTGCCTCGCGGGCCATCCCCGAACCGTTCATTCGCGGCCTGCTCGAGGCAGGGATCGCCCCGATCATCAGCCTGCCCATTCGCATGACAGCTGTCCGCCCGGCCGAGTTGACCGGCCTGCTGGAAGCCTATGCCCACTGGGGCGTGCGCCACGTCGTCATCGGCGATCGACCCAACACTCGCCCGCAGTGGGAGCCGGCCGAATGGGGTCGCTCAGCCCTGGTTGAACGCTACCTCGACCGCCTGATCCCGCTGCTCCAGGCCCAGCGATCCGCCGGACTGCAGCCGGTCCTGCCGCCGCTCGAGCCCGGGGGCGACTACTGGGACACGGCATTCCTCGCTTCCACCCTGACCGCCCTTGTTCGCCGCGGACAACTGCCTCTCGTGCGCGATCTGGCACTGGGCATCTACGCCTGGACGCACAGCCGCCCGTTGGACTGGGGCCGCGGCGGCCCGAAGGCGTGGCCGTCGGTGCGCCCGTATCAGGCCTCGACCGATGCCCAGGACCAGCGCGGGTTCCGCATCTTTGACTGGTACAACCAGATCGCCCTCGACAGCCTTGGCCGCAGCCTGCCCATGATCGCCTTGGGTGCAGGCGTCGGTCCATCGTGGAATCCCGAAGCGGAGGAAGACGCCGCGACCGTCACTTCAATGGCGCGTGCCGCCTGCGCCGATGTCCCCGATAGCCTCCTGGCGCTCAGCTTCTATCTCCTGTGCGCCGACGCCGAGGCTCCCGAGTACCCGGCCGCGCTGTACGCTGATCCGAGCACCCCGCGCGCGGCCGCCCGCGCGCTCTTCGCCTTCGTTGCGCAGCCGGCATCCAATCCAACGCCGGCGACCGCCAAGACGATTGGGCATTACTTGCTTCTGCCGACGAACGGCACCCTGGGGCGCGAGGCCTGGAACTCCCTCGCCGAATACGTCCTGGTATGGCGGCCGGTGATCGGTTTCTCGGTCACCGAAGCCAGCCTTGCCACCGAGGTGACGCTGGTCGGCGACACTCGGGCGCTGCCCGTTGGCCTCGAGAACGAGCTTCGCGCTGCAGGCTGCACGGTGCGGCGCGTGATCCCCGAGAAGCCGTCCACGCCAGCCGTCAATCCGTCGATCGCCGTCCCTGCTGGTTCCCACCCGTCCCTCATTGCAGGAGTTAGCCATGGATAACTTCGCCCGGACCCCGCTGCCACGTTCCGCCCCTGCGCCGGAGCCGCCGTCGATCGGCAAGGCGCGCGTCAAAGTGCTCGGGCTGGGCGGCGGCGGCTCGAATGCCGTCAACCGGATGATCGAACTCGGCCTGTCCGGAGTGGAGTTCATCGCCGCCAACACCGACCGACAGGCGCTCGCTTCCAGCCTGGCGCCTACGCGGCTGGTGCTCGGACCGCGCGTCACTCGCGGCCTCGGCGCCGGAGGCAATCCCAAGACGGGCGCCGCGGCAGCGATGGAAAGCAGCCGCGAGCTGGCCGCGGCCCTCTCCGGGGCCGACATGGTCTTCATCACGGCAGGCATGGGCGGTGGAACCGGGACCGGAGCGGCGCCTGTGGCAGCCGAGATTGCCCGCGAGCTCGGCGCCGTCGTGATCGCCGTCGTCACCCTGCCGTTCAACTTCGAAATGACCAAGCGCTCACACAACGCCTTGGACGGCGTCCGGCTGTTGCAGCCGCACACGCACACGCTGATCACGGTGCCTAATGACCGTCTGATGCAGGTGGCCCCGCGGGACATCAGCCTAGAGATCGCCTTCCGCCTGGCGGACGATGTCCTGCGCCAGGGCGTGCAGGCCGTGGCCGAGTTGATCACGCATGCCGGCCTGATCAATGTAGACTTTGCCCATGTGCGTTCGCTGATGCAACGCGGCGGTGGAGCGTTGATGGCCGTAGGCGTGGCCGAGGGCCCGGACAAATCCCGAGACGCCATTCACCAGGCACTGCATCACCCGCTGCTCGAGGTCGACACGCTGGAGTACGCCAACGGCGCGTTGGTCCATTTCACCGGGGGCGAGGACTTGACTCTCTTCGAGGTGAGTGAGGCCGTCGATGAGTTGCGGGCTTCGCTCTCGCCCGACACCGACATCATCCTCGGCGCCACCACCGAGCCCTCGATGGAGGGTCGGACGCAGGTGATCCTGATCGTCACCGGCGTCGGCGGACGCCCGATGGCCCCGGCCGTCGAGCGTGTACCCCAGACAGCCACGTTGGCCGCCGCACCGGCCATGGAAGATGATCTCGACCTGCCGACTTTCCTGCGCCGGCGCGTAACCGTCGGATCATGAGGAGCTCCAGCATGGATCGTGATGCCATTGCCCGCGTGACGCGCGAAGTCGTTCGGACGTATCCGGAGATGGACGGCGTAAGCCCGACCGTCCGCCGGGAGACGCAGGCCCCCCAGGAGCAGTACGTCCTGACGTACAAGGGCAAGGTCAGCCTGCCTGGTGGAAGACAGATGAACCGCATCGTCCGGGTGACGGCCGATCCTCGCGGCCGGATCCTGCGCATCAGCACCTCAAGGTAGATGCCATGACGACACGACTTCCGCCCGCCCTCTCGATACTCCGTGTGGCATTCTGGCAATCCGCTGCCGTGGTCGCCGAGCTGGCTCTCCAGAACCGGATCGGCATGCTGCGCGCCTGGCCCTATCTTGCGTTGGCCGGCGGTGGGCTGGCGGCCTACGCGGCCGGAAGGCTCGTCGGTGTCCTGGCGCTCGGCGTGGTCCCGTAGGAGGCGAGCCACGCGATCCTTCTCGCTCTGCTCGCCCTTCTGCGGGCCCGCCGGATGGATCCCGGCGGGCCCTTCCCTTTCGGCGCCCACTCCACCACCATCCCTTCAACAGCCCTCGCCGCCCGCGCAGGGTCGGTTCACTCCCGGTTCTGAGGCGCACGGCCGTCATTGCCCAAAGACCGTAGCCGATGCCTCAAGGATGGGACGCGGTTTGCGACGGGTTCCGCGCCAAGGTACAATCCGCGGTCAGAGAGGTTCGCACGTCACCACCCATGGATCGCCGAGCGCAGCTGAAACTCCTCTCCCTGGTTGTCATCGTCGGCTTCGTGCTCGGCCTGCTGAGCGTCGTCCTGGGCGGGCTCGAAGCCGAGCACGCCACTGCAGGCACGCCCACACCGCCGGCGGGCATCGGCCAGACGACGCTCCTGATCCTGGGCGTCGATCGTTTCGACCAGCCCCCTGCGCTGCGCGCCATCTGGTTCGCAACCTTCCGGCCCCCCGGGCGAAGTGTCTTCCTGTACGGGCTGCCAACCGATGCCCCGATCCGGGAACAGGAGCCGGTCACGCTCGGCGCGCTGTTCTCGTGGTCCTCTGATCGCGGTGTCGATCCTCTGTTCCTTGCCCAGCTCTCCGCCGCCGTTCCTTTGCAGCCTGATGTGACGATCCTGATGGACGAAGCAGCTTTCGGCGCGCTGGTTGACTACGTCGGGGGCGTGGACCTCAACGGGACGATCTTCAGCGGCAACGAAGTGCTCGGCTTCCTGAGTCTGGTGCTCGACGAGCCGGAAGCCACGCTCAGCTCGCAGTCCCGGCTGGTCGAAGCACTGGTCCTGCGCCTCCCCGCGCTGGGAAGCGCACCCGACGTGTCCCCGCTCCAGATACTGGTTCCCGACCACGCTCATCTGTCTCTGCCGGTCAGCCAGTTGCTGGGGCTGCTGACCCCGCTCCTCCCGGTCGACCCTGCCGAGGTGCACGTCAGCCGCTGGTCGGCCGAACCGGTTCCGTAGCCCGTCTTCATTCGGGACTCCCCGCGCTTGCACTCCGCCCGAAGTGCGGCTATTCTTAATGTGTTATCCAGCGGTAGGCCCGCCGAAGCGTCGAGGGTGAGGAAGACGCACGCGGCCCTGCGGGGATCACCCACTGCAGACAGCTTGCGCCGAACAAGCCGCCACCTCTTGGGCTGCGGCGGGTTAATACCGCTGAGATCCGACGCCTTCACGGAGGAAGCCATGAAGAAGCTCGCCCTTGTGTCCTTGATCGTTCTGGCCGCGTTGGCCCTGTCCGCCTGCGGCGGCGGTGCCGCCCAGAAGGTCCAGGTCGCCACCGACGCCACCTGGCCGCCATTTGAATACGTGGACGAGACATCGAAGGTCATCGTAGGCTTCGACATCGACTTGTTCAACGCCATTGCCTCGGAGGCTGGCCTCGACGTCGAATACGTCAATGTCAGCTGGGATCCTCTCCTGGCAGGCATGGCGGAGTGCACCTACGACGTTGCCATTTCGGCCATGACCATTACCGAAGAACGCAAGCAGCAGTTCCTGTTCTCTGATCCGTACTTCGCCGCGGGTCAGATCGTTGCCGTGCGCCTCGATAACACCGACATCGCCGGCAAGGACGATCTGGTCGGCAAGGTCGTGGGCGCCCAGCTCGGTACGACCGGGGCTATCGAGGTCGAGTCGATGGCGGGCGCGACGCTCAAGACATATGATGACATCGGCTTGGCGATCCAGGACCTGATCAATGGGCAGGTGGACGCCGTCGTTGCCGACAACCCGCTGATCATCGAATATGTCGGCCAGAACGCCGACACGCTGAAGACCGCCGGCGACGTGTTCACCGATGAGTACTACGGCATCGCGGTCTGCAAGGACAAGGCCGACCTGCAGGCCAAGATCAACGAAGGACTGGCCGCGGTCAAGGCCGCGGGAGTCATCGATGAGCTGACCCTCAAGTGGATTGCCGGTAAGTAGACGAACCGTAGCAAGCGCCTGCGGAGGCTGTGCCGGCTCCGCAGGCGCTTGCATTGGGAGGGCCGATGAAGCCCAAAGTCCCGGTGCCGCTCGCTCCGCCGGAGCGCGAGCTTATGAGGATCCCTGGGGCCGAACCCAGCTCGCGCATCGACTCGTGGTGGGGGCTCGTCCTCGGCATTATTGCCCTGACCATCCTGCTCGTCGTTTTTTCCCCGGATCCCTATCGGCGTATCGTCCTGTTCGTACGTGACGGCATCGCCATCACCCTGACCCTTACGGTTGTCTCCTTCTTCCTGGTCTTGTTCGTGGGCCTGCTGGGGGGGCTGGGGAGGATCTCCAAGAACAAAGCCATCCGCGGCGTCACCACCCTGTACGTCGAACTGGTGCGCGGCATCCCGCTTCTCGTCCAGCTCCTCTACTGGTACTACGCCTTTCCTTCGATCGTCCACTCCGTCGGCAAGGCGCTGGACGTACCGGCGCTGGAGAACTACCGTGCCAACGCCGTAGCCATGGCCGTCCTTGGAATGACCTTCTGCTACGGCGCCTACATGACCGAGATCTACCGGGCGGGTATCCAGAGCATCCCCAAGGGCCAGCTGGAGGCCGCTCGCAGCCTGGGCATGTCCTACGTCCAGGCCATGCGACACGTGATCCTGCCCCAGGCGGTGCGTGTCATCCTGCCGCCTGTGGGCAATGAATTCATCTCGCTGCTCAAGGACTCATCGTTGGCCAGCGTCGTCGCCGTCACCGAACTCACCCGGCGCGGCCGCGAGTTCATGGCCGCCACCTACATGCCGATCGAAACGTGGACCATGGTTGGCCTGCTCTACTTGATCATGACCCTATTCTCGTCGCGGCTTGTTGCCTGGAGCGAACGCCGCATGCAGTTCGAGAGGTAGCCCGGTATGGAGCCGATCATCCAGATCCGTGACATCCACAAGTACTTCTCGCACAACGTACACGCCCTGCGCGGGGTCAGCCTGACCGTCGAAAAAGGGGAAGTGGTCGTCGTCATCGGCCCGTCGGGTTCGGGGAAATCGACCTTGCTGCGCTGCATCAACCGCCTGGAGGAGTACGACCGGGGGACAATCGTGGTCGACGGCATCCCGCTGGATACGGCGGCTAACATCAACGCCGTCCGCGCCGAGGTGGGGATGGTCTTCCAGCAGTTCAACCTCTTCGCGCATCTGACCGCACTGCAGAACGTCATGTTGGCCCAGCGTGTTGTTCGCAAGCGGCCGCCGGCGGATGCCCGGCGGGTGGCGATGGACCTGCTGGCCAAGGTAGGCATCCCCGAGAAGGCCGACTCCTATCCGGCGCAGATTTCCGGCGGGCAGCAGCAGCGTGTGGCCATCGCCCGCGCGCTGGCCATGAACCCCAAGATCATGCTGTTCGACGAGCCGACCAGCGCGCTCGACCCGGAGATGATCAAGGAAGTGCTCGACGTCATGCTCGCCCTGGCCCAGGAGGGCATGACGATGGTCGTCGTCTCGCACGAGATGGGCTTCGCCCGCGCCGCGGCGCGGCGCGCGATCTTCATGGACGAGGGCAGCATTGTCGAGGAGAGCACACCGGAGAAGCTGTTCAGCACGCCGTCGCACGAGCGGACCAAGCTCTTCCTGAGCAAGGTCCTGCAGTAGCACGGCCGCATCGGGCGACGGCCCAAGCAACTCGCCGCCCTAGGGCGGCGAGTTCGTGTGCGCTGGGGGGGACTTGAACCCCCACGCCTTGCGGCACATGGCCCTCAACCATGCCTGTCTGCCAGTTCCAGCACCAGCGCCCGAAACAAGGCAACGTGGAGTATTATAGCCGCCGACCCTTCGGTGTCAACCCAAACCGCTGCGAGGGAGACGAGATCGATGCGAATCGTCCTGGACGCCATGGGCAGCGACACCCACCCGGATCCCGAGATTGCGGCCGCCATGCAGGCAGCCGCTCAATGGGGCGATCCCATCTTGCTCGTCGGCCCGCAGGACCTGCTCGAAACCCGGCTGCGCGCCGCCGGCGCGGCCGCAGAGCAGGTGCGCGTGATCCACGCCCCGGAAGTCCTCGAGATGACCGACAAGCCCGCCGACGCCGCCCGGGGTAAGGCGCGCAGTTCGATGGCCGTCGGCATGGAGCTCGTCAAGTCCGGTGAAGCGGATGCCTTTGTCACCGCCGGCAACACCGGCGGTGCCATGGCCAATGCGCTGTTCCGGATCGGCCGGATCCGGGGCGTCAAGCGCCCGGCGCTGACCGGGGTCTTCCCGGTCCGCAACGGCCAGGCCGTGCTGCTTGATATTGGCGCCAACGCCGACGTCCGTCCCGAATTCCTGGTGCAGTTCGCCATCTTCGGCTCCCTGTATGCCGAGACGGTCTTCGGCTGGCCATCCCCGCGCGTCGCCTTGCTTTCCAATGGCGAGGAAGCCGGCAAGGGAAATCAGCTGGTCAAGGAAGCCTACCCTCTGCTTCAACAGGCCGGGCTGAACTTCATCGGCAACATCGAGCCCAAGGAGTTCTTCGCCGGCAAGGCCGACGTCGCCGTGTCCGACGGGTTCACGGGTAATGTCCTCCTGAAGACGTCTGAGGCGGTGGCCTCGTTCCTGATCAGCATCATCCGGGAGCAGATCAAGGCGAGCCCCGTCAGCGCGGTTGGCGGTCTGCTGGCCAAACCGGCCTTCAAGCGTGTCGGGGCGCTGCTCGACCCGAGCGAGTATGGCGCCGCACCGCTGCTGGGCATCGACGGCCTGGTGTTCGTCGGCCACGGGCGATCCGACGCGCACGCGCTCGTCAGCTCCATCCGGGTTGCCCGCCAGGCCATCGCCGGGGGCTTGCTGCCGGCCATGCGTCGCGAGATTCAGAAGCGGCTGGCTTCGGGCGCCGCACAGGATAGCGAGTGATTGTGCCCGATCGACCGCACGTGCGCGTGGCCATCACCGGGCTCGGCATCATCACGGCGCTCGGCTCCCACGTCCCCGAGTTCTGGGAGAACCTGCTCGCCGGTCGATCTGGCATTCGCCGCGTGACCCAGTTCGACCCGTCTGACCTGCCTTGCCAGATTGCCGGCGAGATCCCGGATTTCGATCCCACCGAGTTCGTTGCCGCCAAGGAGGCCCGCCGCATGTCGCGGGCATCGCAGGTGGCGCTCGGTGCGGCGCACCGTGCTATCGCCGACTCCGGTCTGCCAATCCCCTTCACCAACGCCGAGCGCGTCGGCGTCTCGTTTGGCACCGCCATCGGCGGCTTGGAGCGCGTCGATGGCGGTCTTCATGTACTTCGGACACAGGGGCTGGCCAAGGTCAGCCCGTTCACCATTCCCTCCGGTATCCCCAACATGCCGGCCTTCTACATCAGCCATGTGTTCGGCGCCGTCGGCCCCAGCTTGACGGTCACGACAGCATGCGCCACCGGGACGCAGGCCATCGGCGAGGGCGCCGAGATCATTCGTGCCGGGCGCGCCGACATCGTCATCGTCGGTGGCGCCGAAGCCCTTATCCAGGACTATGCCCTGGCCGGGTTTGCCGCCATGCGCGCGCTGCCGACGAACTTCAATCACGACCCTGCTCGGGCGTCACGCCCCTTTGATGCCAAGCGCGAGGGTTTCGTCTTCTCGGAAGGTGCAGGCTGCTTGGTTCTCGAGCGGCTGGATATGGCTCAAGCGCGCGGCGCCCACATTTACGCCGAGGTCGCCGGCCACGCCAGCTCAGGCGACGGCTTCCACGTGGCGGCCCCAGATCCATCCGGCGCAGGGCCGATGCGCACGATGCGCTGGGCCCTCGAGGACGCCGGGCTGCCTCCGAGCGCCGTCGAGTACATCAACGCCCACGGCACCTCGACCCCGGCCAATGATGCCGTCGAAACCCAGGCCATCAAGGCGGTTTTCGGCGACCACGCGCGCAGAATCCCGATCTCCTCCACCAAATCCATGATCGGCCACGCCATGGGCGCCTCCGGTGCCATCGAGGCGGTGGTGTGTGCCCTCACACTCGACCGGGGGATGATCCATCCAACCATCAACTACGAGTTCCCGGATCCCGAGTGCGATCTCGACTATGTGCCCAACCAGGCGCGCACCGCCAATGTGCGCGTCGCTCTGTCCAATTCATTCGGCCTGGGCGGGCAAAACGCCTGCCTGCTCCTGAAGAAAGTGGAACCCCAATGATCCGCTACGCCAATGAACGTGTGATTCTCAGAAACGGCAGACTCGGAAGGATCATGACCTTCGGGGGATTGGGGGTGCTGGTCCTCGGGCTTGTGCTCTCGGTCGCCTACCCTGCCCAGGTCAACGCGGTCCTGGGCATCGCGCTGGTGGGCGTCTTGAGCTCCCAATTCGGCATGGTGTTCTACAACCGATGGTCACGCCGGCCGCGCATGGATGAGGTGCTGGATGACTCGGTCAAGGGGCTCGATGGCCGCTACGCGTTGTTTCACTACACGCTGAGCAGCCCTCACGTGCTGGCTACCCCGGCGGGCGTGTTCGCCCTGGTGCCTCGCCTGGACGAAGGCGAGGTCACCTGGGAGGATGGCGCCTGGCGTCTGACGCGTGCCGGCCGCGGCGCAGCCAAGCCGCGCTTGCTGCGCGGGATCGAGGCGGCGGCGCAGACCGAGGCCGACGCCGCCGCGGGCGCCTTGCGCAAGCGCCTTCCAGATCAGACGCTGCCCCAGGTCAAGCCCATGCTCGTGTTCCTCAACCCCAAGGCCACAGTTCATGCCAAGCAGGCCCCCCTGCTGGCCGTTCACGCCAAGAAGTTGAAGGAGACGCTGCGCCAGCTACCCAAGACCGCCAGCCTGTCCGAAGACCAACTCAAGGAGCTTGCGTCACGCCTCGGGTTGACTACCACGGCGGAGGGCTGACACCCTCTCCCGCTCTTCCCAGATCGCGGCGAGATTCCCCTCGTGGGCGGTGGAACGCACGAGCGCCGGCTCAGGCCGGCGCTCGCTTCTTGCCTGGGAGGGCTGGATCAGGCTAGCTCTTCAGGTACTCGTCTAGTGCCTCGCGGCTGATTCGGTACGAGTTGCCGATCTTCTTGGCCTTCAGCTGCTTGCTGCCGATGGCCGCGACGACGTCCTCTTCGGAGACCTTCAGGTACGTGGCAGCCTCGCTCGGCGTCATGACATCCGGGACGGCAGCCGCCGCGCCCTTCGCTCCCGCCTGAGCACCCTTCGCCAGCGCATCCGTCAGCACGTTGCCGATCCCCAGGCCCGCGCCGATCCCGGCTGTCAGGCCGGCACCGCCCGAGGGGTTCTGCGCCGCGTCACGCATCGCGTCCGCCGCCTGCAGCTGGGTGTACGTTGCCACGTCCAGCATACCCATGGCGCGTAGCTCCTCGGCCGACTTGTCCGACGGCTTGAGGCTCTCGATGTAGAAGGCCTTCAGCGTCAGGCCCAGCGCCTTGAAGTCGTCCTGGGCCTTGGCGCGCACGCCGGCGCCGATCTCCTCCACCAATGCGATCAGGTCCACGACGCTCTTGGCCCCGGTGGTTTCGCCCAGGAGGTCCTGCAGCTTCGAGAGCAGCATCGAGCGGAGCCGGCTCTGGATGTCGCCGGTCCGATAGGTCCCGGTGGTACCCACGACCTGGGTGACGAACTGCTGCGGGTCCGAGACCTGGAAGCCGAAGGTACCGTAGCCCTGCAAAAGAGCAACGCCCAGGCCCATGCCCGGGTTGCGGACGATGATCGGCTGCGGGGTGCCCCACTTCTGGTCGGCAAACTCGTGCATGGAGACGAAGTACACCTCGGCAGTGAACGGCGATCGCTCGTTGAACGCCTTGCCGACCCAATCGATCAACAGCGGAATGTTGGCGGTCGTGATGGTGTGCCGGCCGGCCTTGAAGGTGTCGAGCGACTTGCCATCTCGAAAGAAGACCGCCGACTGCGCCTCGCGCACGATGACCTGCGAGCCGATGCGGAAATCGCCTGCGCCGGTCTCGGGAATCCGGTGCACGATCTCGTCCCGCATCTCGTTCGGAAACTCAACAACATCGAAAATCCTAGCCATGATCTCGTCTCCTCTTGGGGGGGGGTTACGCCTGCGTAGCGAGGATCACTTCCTCGCGGCGGTTGTAGGCATCCACAGCGTCCTGGCTCAGGCCCACCAGGTTGCGGAGCGCAGCCGGCAACCCGTCCGTGCCGAGGGAGGCACTGACGTTGTCGACCGCGTCGGCGATTCGCTTGACGTTCTCCAGCAGCGTCGAGTCGTATTCATAGAGCTTGGTGAGCTCGGCCTGGTTGACCCGCACGGCGTCGAAGAACCCGCTGTAGCCGTACGAGGCGTGTCGTGCGCGGTCGATGAAGGCCCGCAGCTTGATGTTGGCCGCCTCCAGGTCGTCCACGTATTCCAGTTTGCCATCGGAAATCAGCTGGCGCTGCAGCTGCGAGATGCGGTCCCACTGCTCTTCGTAGCGCTGGGCCACCGTCTGCCGCAGCAACTTGTCCGCCTCGCGCCGATTCTCCCGCTCCACGTAGCCCGTGAAGCCGGCGAGCCAATTGCGGATCTTGCCGATCAGGTCTTTACCTTCGGTAATCTTGCCCAGTGGATCGCTCATCCTGTTCTCCTTAGCCATGCCTTTCGGCGCTCTGGCATCTGGCTCCATTATAGAGGCAGGCGCGGTCGGCGGCAACCGCCAGGCTGACCTCAGCCTGACAGCCTTTGGCGGCCGCCCCCGGCCCCGGTATAATCCTCGTCGCACTTCACCCCGGAGGAGAAGACCCATGGATCAACTGGAAGCCCTGCAGGGTGCCGCCCAGCCCCTCGGCGACGCCGTCCTCATCACCGCCGGCCCGGCGGTGAGCATCCGGGACGCCGCCGCCGTCCGTCAGCGAATCGGCGCACTGGTTGAAAGCGCCGTGTTCGGCAAGGAACCGCGCCGCAGCCTTGCCCGCTGGCTGATTCGCGAGGTGGCGAGCGCGGCTGGCGCAGTGCCCGGTTCGATCCAGGATCTGTACCTGGCGCGCGGGCGGGGCGAGACGCGCGGCAGCTTCACGGTGCCGGCTATGAACCTGCGCGCCCTGCCTTACCAGGCCTCTCGGGCGGTATTCCGCGCGGCGAAGAAGGCGGACGCCCAGGCCATGATCTTCGAACTGGCACGATCCGAGATGGGCTACACCGATCAGCGGCCGGCAGAGTATGCCGCCTGCGTCCTGGGCGCCGCGATCGCCGAGGGCTACCAGGGTCCCGTCTTCATCCAGGGCGACCACTTCCAGATCAGCGCCAAGAAGTACGCCTCCAAACCCGCCGACGAGGTCAAGGCCGTCCGGGACCTGATCCAAGAAGCGATCGCCGCCGGGTTCTACAACATCGACATCGATACCTCGACCTTGGTGGACCTCAGCAAGCCGACGATCCCCGAGCAGCAAGCAGTCAACTGCGGGCTGTGCGCCGAATTGACCGCCTACGTCCGCTCGCTGGAGCCGAAGGGCGTCGCCGTCTCCGTGGGCGGCGAGATCGGCGAGGTAGGCGGCCACAACAGCACGGAGCCCGAGCTGCGGGCCTTCATGGACGGGTACAACCAGTCGTTGAAGAAGCTTGATCCAAAGGCCTCCGGCCTGTCGAAGATCAGCATCCAGACGGGCACGTCCCATGGCGGCGTCGTTCTACCCGATGGCACGATCGCCAAGGTCAAAGTGGACTTTGAGACCCTCGGCCACCTGTCGAAGATCGCCCAGCAATACGCCATGGGCGGCGCCGTCCAGCACGGAGCCTCGACTCTTCCCGAGGAGGCGTTCTCGAAGTTCTCCGAAGCGGGCGCGCTCGAGGTGCACCTGGCCACGAATTTCCAGAATATGCTGTACGACAGGCTGCCTCCCGAGTTGCTGCACGAAATCTACACCTTCCTGACGAAGAACCACAGCGACGAACGTAAAGACGGGCAGACGGACGAGCAGTTCTACTACAACGCGCGCAAGCGGGCGCTGGGCCCATTCAAGAAGAGCTTCTGGCAGCTTCCGGCCGCCTCCCTTCAGGCCATCGAAGCCGCCTGGGAGAAGCAGTTCGAGCTGCTCTTCCAGCGCCTCGCCATCGGCGGCACGCGCGCGGATGTCGATCGCTTCGTTCGCCCCGTGGCGGTGCGCGTGGCCCTGACCGAGTACCTACGCGAGGCCGGAGTTGCGGAGGACGTCAAGGACCTCGCCGACTGACGCGCACCCGATGTCACAGGCCGGCCAGCGCCTCGATCCGGCACGCTACACGATCGTCCCACGCACATTGTCATTCCTGGTGCGTGGGCAACAAGTGCTGCTGCTGCGGTTGGGCGGCGATCGGGGTGAATGGGCCGGCCGGCTGAATGGGATTGGCGGCCACATCGAGGCCGGAGAGGATGTGCTCACTTCTGCCCTGCGAGAGATCCACGAGGAGGCGGGGCTCCCGCCGGGCGATCTGCGCCTGTGCGGCGTAGTCACGATCGATGTCGGTCCGCCGGGCATCGGGTTGTTCGTCTTAGTCGGGACGGCGCAAGGTGACCCACCCCAAGACGGCGGGCCGGAAGGGGAAGCCGTGTGGGTCGACCTCGGCCACCTGTCGGAGCAGGCAACGGTCGAGGACCTCCCGGAGCTCCTGCCGCGGGCACTGGAAGCCTACGCCCGGCAAACCTGCTTCTTCGCGGGCTACCGCTACGACGAGACCGGCCGACTACGGATCCTGTTCAACCCGTAGGTCATGACCCAGCCGAAGCGCACTTTCGCGTGGTATGGGTGGTTGGGGATCCTCGGCCTCGCCGCGGGCGAAGCCCTGATCCTCCAGGGCAACCGGTGGGTGGTCACCTGGTTCACTCCGCTGATGTGGACGGCCTACATCCTGACCGTCGACGCGTTCGTCGCTCGACGCACCGGCACCTCCTGGCTCTCCACCCGGCGCCGGGAAGTCCCACTGCTCGTCCTGCTGTCGGTCGGGATATGGGTGCTCTTCGAGGCGTACAACTTCCCCTTGAAGAACTGGCAGTACGTGCACGTGCCGGCCGACGCGTTGGTGCGGCTGGTCGCCTTCTTCTGGTCCTTCGCCACGATCATGCCCGGTGTCTTCGAGACCGCCGATCTCCTGGGCGCCGTGCGGCCGGCGGCACCTGCGCCTCCTCCTCGGACGATCCGGCCGACGGTCGGCCGCGCGATGGCGCTCGTACTCGGCCTGGGAATGGTGACCGTCCCGCTCGCCGTCCCGCAGTCCATCGCCCCTTACCTGTTCGCCTGCGTCTGGATCGGGTTCGTCCCGCTGCTTGAGCCGTTGAACCTCGCCCTGGGCGCACCCTGCCCGACATCAGACTGGCTGCGGGGTGACCACCGACCTGTCGCTGCCCTGCTCATCGCCGGTTTGGCCTGCGGCCTTCTGTGGGAGGCGTGGAACTACCAGGCCTTCCTCCATCAGGGCGCCTACTGGGTGTACACGATACCCCAGCCCTTGCGCCTCTTTGGGCTCCACTACGGTCAGATGCCGGTGTTGGGTTTGGGTGGGTTTCCGCCCTTCGCCCTCGAACTCGCCGCGTTCTACTCGTTCTTCAAGCGCGTGCTGGGAGGGGAGCGCGTCTTCGGACCCCACGAGACGCCCGGGGGCGCCGCCATGCACGCTCCCCGCTGAAGACCGGGAGGAACGGACGGAGTATCCCTTCCAACAATCCGGGTCCACGCACTGCCTTCAGAGCCGCTCAAGCAGTGAACGCGGGCCCGCGCGCGAATCTGGCAAGGCATCCTCCCTCAGCCAGGCACCGTGCGTACTCATTCCACGTTGTATGCTGGGCTGCAGGGGGGGATTCGGCTGCTTCATGCTCTCGGCCGCAGCGAGGGTGTGTCACGATCCCGCTCGCCCCGCGCCTGCCGCAAGGCTAGATCGCTCCGCATGCTCTCAGAGCATGCCTATGGCCGCCTGCCTGCGAGACGAAGTCAGGATCCTCCGGCGGCAGCATTCGCCTCGCCACGCGCCGGGGGGCCGGCGGTCCAGGCCGGCCAAACCTATGATCCGGGGAACTCGTAGAACACGAGCAGCGTGCTGCCGTACTTGCGCCGCTGCGTTTCCTGCAAGTGCACGAGTGGGAGATCGCGAACCTCGGTCGGATGGATCTGGGCAATGGCCCAGGCGTCTGCATTGAGCCAGCCGACGTTCGCGTCCAGTTCAGTCAGGGCTCGCGCCCACAGTTCGTGGTATTGTGGCGGAGCGATGTATACGTAGTCGACCTGCCGGACCGGAGGTCGGCCAAGGAGATCGAACGCGTCCGCCCGCAGCACCTTCGCCCGTTCACCGAGGTCGGTAACCCGCAGGTTCTCTTCGATGGTCGCGATCGCCCGGGGGTCTTTGTCCACAAGCAGCGCACCGGCAGCGCCACGGCTGAGGGCCTCGATCCCGACGCCACCGGTCCCGGCAAACAGATCGAGGATCCACGCGCCCTGGATGTCCGCACCCAGAATATCGAACAGCGATACCTTCACCCGATCGCTGATCGGGCGAGTGCCCTCACCGCGAACCAGGCGGAGCCTGCGCCCCTTGGCCGTGCCGCTGATCACCCGCAGGCCTACCATGATTCCCTTGCGCGTAGCCTCTGTGGTCTTGGTGCTTGAAGTAGGAATAGCATGCGGGGTCGAGGGGTGGCTATGCGCAGTCGACCGAATCCCTGGCAGCCCGCACATTGGCGCGCGGCGCCAGGATCGGAACGACACAACCGGTCCCCAATATGAACCCGCGACCGCGCGTCTCTCGCATGGCATCGGCCGCCTCTGCCCGGACGTCCTCCGGCGTGCCAACCACCATCGTCTCCCAGCGCCGTAGTCCGCCGCACAGCGCCGCACGGATCAGCCTGCGCGCCTCACGCAGCGACGGCGCCGTCTCGCGATCATGCCAATTCACCACCTGGACAGCGTACGTCGCGGCCAGGTCGAACATGATTGCCTCGCCGTGCAGGTGAAGGACATTCAACCACAGCCCCCCTGCCGCCTCAAGAATCCGCCGGTCAAACGGCTCTCCAAACCGGGCATACGCCTCACGGTCCATCAACCGGTACGTCGCCTGCTGGGCAGCGTAGAAGACCCCTGAGATGCCGCACGCCCGAGCGGCGTCGATATACGCCGTCGTTGACCGCGTGATCGTCTCCAGGCCCTTCAGCACGCTTGCCGGCTCGCGATGCAGGTGCTCCATCAGCCGCTCTTCCCCGGCCAGGTGTTTGGCCTGCGACAGGGGGCTGAAGATCGTCTGGATGAACGGTACGTCGTCGCCGACGCGCGCCTGTAGGATCGCCAGGCACTTCAAGTGCCTGCCCAGGTGCCCGCGCCCCGGGCCAAGAGCCCGCAGCCGCTTCCAGTCCTCAGGCTTCTGGATCACGTAACGGGTGTACTCGCGTGTGCCTTCTGGGTCCCCCTTCCAGGCATCGTCCACGCCCCAATCCTTCACGCAGAAGGACGAGGCTGGCGTTACCTTGATGAAGTCGAAGTCGAATCGCGCTTGGTAGTCCAGCGTCGCCTCGGCCAGGGATTGCGGATCCTGGTCGTCCACCGGGAAATGCCGCCACAACGCCACCGGCGGTCGATCGGCCTGTTCTCCGGCGATCGCGGCCTGCAACCGCTCACGCTTGGTCGTCACGTACGGACCCACGTCTCAGGCTCGAGGTCCCACATCCCCCGCTCGAGCCAGTTGGCCTGCCCGACGGCCAGGCGGCGCAGCATCGTCGCCCGCCCGGAGTCCTGCATCTTGGACAGGCAGGCAGCTGCAGCGCGGAAGGCTGCCACCGCGCCCGGGCGATCGCCTGCGGACTTAAGGGCCATCCCAAGCAGGTAGGTAGGCTCAGGGTCACCGGCGTCCAGCTCGCCAGCGTTCCGGGCCCGCTCAGCGGCCTGAACGGGTTGCCCGGCGCCGAACAGCGCCCACCCCCACCGCAGCCAAGCGGCCGGATCCTTCGGAGCGGCGAGAGCCTCGCGCTCCAGCCGCTCCAGCGTTGGGGGCTCCACAGCCAAAGCCTGTCTCCGCGCCATGCGCGCCTCCTACCTAGCGCTTCGTCCGCCGCCGCGCCTTGCGGCTTCGGTCCGCCGCCAGCTCAGCGATCGCATCCGGGTGCGCGGCGACCTTCACGCCGGCGGCCTCCAGCGCCTTGATCTTATCCACCGCCAGTCCGGACCCGCCTTCGACGATCGCACCAGCGTGTCCCATGCGCTTGCCTGGCGGGGCGGTCCGCCCGGCAATGAATCCGACCACCGACTTGCTCATCTTGTCGCTGATGAACTCGGCCGCCCGCTCCTCATCCGTCCCGCCGATCTCGCCGATCATCACCACGCTTTCGGTGCGGGCGTCGTCCTCGAACATCTCCATGACGTCGATGAAGGACGTCCCGTTGATCGGGTCGCCGCCAATCCCGACGCATGTCGAAACACCCAGGCCGCGCGCTTTGAGGGCGTAGAGCACTTCGTAGGTCAGCGTGCCTGAGCGGGAGACGACCCCCACGCCGCCGGGCATGGCGATGTGGCCCGGTATGATGCCAACCTTGCATTCACCCGGCGTGAGCAGCCCAGGGCAGTTCGGGCCCACAAGCCGTGTGCCCTTCTGGTCCAGATAGGCACGCACCTGCATCATGTCCTGCATCGGCACGCCCTCGGTGATGCATACGATCAGCGCCACCCCGGCGTCCGCCGCCTCGAGCATCGAATCGGCTGCCGCCTTCGCCGGGACGAAGATCACCGAGCAGTTGGCGCCCGTGGCCTCGACGGCCAGCTTGGCCGTGTCGAACACCGGGACCTTGCCTTCCAGTACCCACTCTCCGCCCTTGCCCGGCGTCATCCCGGCGACGATCTTCGTGCCGTACTCCAGCATCTGAGCCGCATGGAACAATCCCTCCCGGCCCGTAATGCCGTGGACCATCAGCCGCGTCTTCTTGTCGATGAGGATGCTCATGCCCCCGCTCCCTGGCGCGCCAGCGCCACGGCCTTCTCGGCCGCTTCCATCAGCGAGGTGGCGGTGATCATGTGTTTCTCCGCCAGAAGCTGCCGGCCCTCGTCCTCGTTTGTACCCACCAGGCGGGTCACCATGGGGATCGTGGTCGGCATATCCTGCAACGCGATCAAGATGCCGCGAGCGACCTCATCACAGCGGGTGATGCCCCCGAACACGTTCAGCAGCATAGCCTTGACGCTCTGGTCCGCCAGGATGATCTCCAGCGCGGCGGCGACCTTATCGGCCCCTGCCCCGCCGCCGATGTCCAGGAAGTTGGCCGGCGCGCCGCCCGCCAGGTTGATGACATCCATCGTCGCCATTGCCAATCCGGCACCGTTCACCATACAGCCGATGCTTCCGTCCAGCTTGACATACGACAGCCCGTACTTGCGCGCCTCGCCCTCGGCCGGCGCCTCTTCATCCAGGTCGCGCATCTCCGCCAGCTTGGGCCGGCGGAACAGGGCGTTGTCGTCGACGACCATCTTGCCGTCCAGCGCCAGCAGCGTCTGCGCCTTCGTGACCACCAGCGGGTTGATCTCCGCCAGCGTGGCGTCGCATTCGCGGTAGGCATCGTACAGGCCGCGGGCAATGTCGATGAAGGCCCGCCAGTGATCACGCGACAGTTCGATCGAGGCTGCCAGGTCGCGCGCCTGGTACTCGCGCAGCCCCAGGAGGGGATCCACGTGGATCCGTGCGATCTTACCCGGCGCCGTGCGGGCGACCTCCTCGATCTCCACCCCGCCTTCGGCCGAGGCGATCATCACCGGCCGCCGCGCGGCCCGGTCGTTCGTCACGCCCAGGTAGATCTCCGACTGAATGTTGGCTGCCTCATCCACCAGTACCTTGCGCACCGGAAGGCCCTTGATCTGCATGGCCAGGATCTGCGTCGCCGTCTCGAGGGCCTCCTCAGGGGAATTCGCCAGGCGGATGCCGCCGGCCTTCCCGCGCCCCCCGACCAGCACCTGCGCCTTGATGACTACGCGGCCGCGCAGTTCCTCGGCGATCAATCTGGCTTCGGAAGCGGTCATCGCCACCCGGCCGCGCGGGATCGGGATCCCGTACTGGGCAAACAACTGCTTCGACTGGTACTCGTGCAGCTTCATGCGCACTCCTCCCCCACAGACTACTCCGGCTGCGCGGGCGCGAACTGCATCAACCGCGCGTTCCCTGCGTCCGCCACCCAAATCGTCCCGTCGGGGCCAAACGCCAGACCCCCCACGAGCCCGAACTGGTCCGTCCCGACTCCGTACTCTCCCCACCCCTGCCGGAAAGTGCCGTCGGCATTGAAGCACAACACGCGGAAGCCTTCGGGATCCGAGGCGCACACTTGGTCCCCGGGTCCGGCAGACAGGTAGGGCTTGTTGTCGAGCGATTGCCCGTACCAGGCATCCATCGGCCACTCGCGCGCATAGGTAAATACGTTCGAGGCGGCTTCGGCGAAGACCTGAACCCGCTGGTTCCACGTGTCGGCGACATAGACCTGCCCGGCACTGTCCACAGCCAGCCCGACGGGCTCATCCATCTGCCCCGGCTCGAAGCCGACTCCTCCGAACTGCCCCAGCGGCTGCCCGTGTGAGTCGAACACCGCCACACGCTTGTTGCCTGTATCGGCAACGAACACCCGGCCCTTCGAGTCTATCGCCACGTCGCGTGGCCCCCAGAAGGCGGTCAGCGACTCGGCCTGCCCGAAGGTGCCGTACATGTCGAGGAAGGTGCCGGTGGACGAGAAGTGCTGCACACGGTGGTTCCAGGTGTCGGCAACATAGACCGACCCGTCCGGCGCGACGGCGATACCCCACGGCTCATTGAAGGTCCCGCCGAGGGCCTCGGACTGGGCCTGGTCGGCAAACTCACCCCAGGTCTGCAGGACGGTGCCGTCGGCCGCCAGATGTTGGATGCGATGGTTGAAGGTGTCGGCGACGTACAGGCTTCCATCCCGGGCAACGGCGATGTTGCGCGGGGCGTTGAACATCCCCGGCTCGCTGCCACTGGCGCCCAAAACAGCTTGCGCCGGTAGACGCGTCATGCCCTTGGCATAGGGATCCTCGATGGTCCCCGGCTCCAGCGCCGCCGGGGTCACCCCGTAGTCCCACAGCAGCGCGGCGATATCCTTCCGGACGTACATCTTCATCTTGTCCGTCGGGGACCATTTCTCGATCGTCAGGTCGGTGTTGTTCAGCGACCCCCATTCCGTGAAGTCGCGATTGATCCAGATCTCCCAGACCGCGTGACGCACGGCGGGATCGGTGAAGAACGGCCGCAGGTGGTTCCACACGCGTCCGAGATACTCCCACACCGACATCGGCGTCGTCTGGCCGCCGGCCGAGAGCTGCTCTGAGTTGTGCTCAGATTCCAGGCTCGACCAGCCGACGCGCCAGTAGTCCTGGTTCGGCCACCACAACCGATGGAACTCGAAAGCGTAGTAGCGCTTCCCCAGGATGGGCTCGACTTTGGCCCAGTTGCCGGCGCCGACGATCACCACCGGGTCGTTCAACAGGTCCCGCGACGGCGTGCCGCCGAAGAAGTGCACCCGCGGATAGTTGCGCAAGTACCACATATAGGGGTAGGAGGTCTCATCATCGTAAGCTACGTCCAAGCCGGCGCCGTCCGCGGTGCGCGTCGACAGGTCGTCTATCTGGTCCATGACCATGCGTACGCCCGGCGCTCCGTGGGCGTAGACCAGATACTCCGTTGCCAGGTCGTAATTGATGAAGGCCGCCCGGAATGCAGCGCGTGCGGTGAGGACCGCTAGGAGCGCCAGTCCGACCACGCCTGCCAGCCGGAGCCGGTCCCGCGTCAGCCAGGAGCCGCGCGCAAGCGCCAGGTACGCGCCTGCGCCCGCCGCGGCGACCAGCGCCACAAGGAACCCGGTGGATGTCTGGAGCTGCTCCATGGTCGTCCCTTGAAACGGCGGATTGAGCCCTAGGAGATCCCCGAGCGCGCTCAGTGCGGCCAAGAGCAGCAACGCCAACACACCCAGATCGAGCCATGCGCGCCCGACCGCAGCTCGAGACCAATCGATCGGCTCCAGGAACTTGCCAAACGCCCAGCCGGCCAGCAGGATCATCGGCAGCGCGATGTGAACCGTCAGCCAGGGCATCTTCTCCCCGGCGTAGGAGTAGGCCACGAGCGACGTGATGACCCAGTAGCCGAGGAACAGTGGCACGGGGAACTCAGCGGGCTCAGGCATCGGGCTCTCAGAAGCGCTGCGCCGTGCGGCGCGCGCCCACGTCACCAGCCCGATTGCCAAGGCGACAAGGGTCCCGATCGCCGGCAGATACTCATAGACCGGAATCTGGACCAGCGCGTAGTAGAACCAAGGCTGACCGCCCCGCTGCACCGGCTGCTGCTCGAGCCAATAGCCCAGAGAACCGACCAGGCCGGTGAGAAACCCGAAGCCATTGGTGAATACCGTCGTGTACAGGACCGCGAAGATGCCCCAGAACGAGCCGGCCGCGACCAGCCAGCGGCGCCAATCCCAGGCAATGCCGATCAGGATGCTTAGTGCGAACAGGACCACCACAACGGCGGCGTCTTTGCTCACAATGGCTGGGTCCGTGTATTCAATTGGGTTCCAGCCCAGAATCCGGGCTATCAGCGCGCCCAGCTGCGGGATTGTCAAGGTCCCGGTGATGACCAGCAGATCAAGCGCCGGGAAGTCGGTCCGCAGCCGCCGGCCGAACGTCATCACCACCGCCGCCACAACCACGACCATGCCGAGGAGTGCGACCACCGCCCCAACCCCGACCAGCGGGGACAGGGGCGAGGCGACTGCGGCGGCGGTGCCGGCCTCGGTCACCGCAGTGGAAGGCGCCATCAGCGCGGCAAACTCCGCCCGGTCGCGCAGGAAGACGAACCCGGCCAGCCCGCCACCAAGCAAGGTCGCTACCACTCCGGCCAGAAAGCCAACTCTCAACCCGGGCCTGGTCCACGTCTCGCGCAGCAGGTCGCCCACAAGATAGGCCGCCAGAAAGACCAGGAGCTGCGCAGCGTAGATGAACGCGGTCTCCTTCGTCGCAAAGTGGAGCACGAGCGACACGGCGAGCAGGTACAGCCAACGCGACTTGCGGGTTTCGAAATAACTGAAGACGGCCCAAAACATCAACAGGGCCTCGGGGATAACGAACGGATCCTCGCGCGTGTAGCGGGAGTAGAACAACATGTAGGGCGAGATCAGCATCAGCGCGCCAGCCACCAGGGAACCGGTTCGCCCCAGCCAGCGGCGCAAGACGAAGGTCAGGGCCACCGCCGCTACACCCATGACCGCGCTCGGGATGCGTGCGGCGGTGTCGTTGTCGCCGAAGAGAAAGTACGACAACGCCCACAGATGGAACTGCATCGGCCCGTGCATCAGCGGGTTGTGCTGGAAACCGCGCCCCTGGAAGAGGTTCCACGAGTAGTACACGTGCGTAGTTTCGTCGTGACTCATCACGCGTGCCCCGACATCGTAGAATCGCGAGGCGACTGCCAGCACGATGAGCACGGCCATCACGATCGTGCTCTTGCGGAGCGTCACGCCGGTCCCCAGGAGCCGATCCAGCCAGCCGCCCTGTGCGGGAGCCTTGGCTTCATCCATCTGCGTCATCCTCTTCCCTCCGCTGAGCCCACGCGTCCGTCACCGCGCGGGCTTCGCTTCGCCTTCGGACCTGGCGCCGACGGCATCCCGCGGCGCAGCCCACGCACTTCCTCGGAGGTCAGCACGCGCCACTGCCCCGGTCGGAGCTCCCCGAGCCGAAGGCTGGCAATGCGCACGCGGACCAGTCGCTGGACGTGCAGACCCAATAGCCCGGCCGTCTCACGGATCTGCCGCTTGCGCCCTTGTCTCATGATCACCCGGACCCACGTCCCGGCGCCTTCCGGCTGGACCGATGCTGGCAACGCCCGGGTGCTATCCGGGAGACGGACCCCGTCCCGCCACCGGCGGAGTTGGTCGGCCGACGGCTTGGCATCAAGAAGCACGCGGTACTCTTTCTCATGTCCATGGCGAGGGTGGGTCAGCACCTGAGCCAGCGGCCCGTCGTTCGTCAGGAGTACAAGCCCCTCGCTGTCCACATCGAGCCGGCCGACCGGGAAGATCCTCTCACGAACGTCCACCAGATCCAGCACCGTCGTCCGCCCGTCCTGTGACCGCGACGCCGTCACGACGCCCACCGGCTTGTACAGCGCCAGGTAGACAGGCGCCTCAGCCGCCCGCACACGGACTCCGTCCACGCGGACATCGGCTGCACCAGGCTCGACGGACATACCGATCGTCGCCGTGCGCCCGTCTACGGTCACCCGCCCCTCGGTGATGAGTGCCTCGCAGGCCCGGCGTGACCCGAGTCCGGAGGAGGCCAGCACCTTCTGCAACCGGGTGGTCATACGCCCTTGGGTGCCGGCGCAACTTCGCCGGGCACCTGCACCGGCGCCATGGGGGGCATTTGCTCGAGAGACGCAAGGCCGAAGTGCTGCAGGAACTCCGAGGTCGTCGCGTACAGGATCGGGCGCCCCGGCCCTTCGCTCCGCCCCGTTTCCTCAATCAGACCGTAGCGCAGCAACGTCTGTAGGGCGCTGTCCGAGTTCACGCCTCGGATTGAGTCGATGTGCGGGCGAGTGACCGGCTGCTCGTAGGCGATGATGGCCAGGATTTCGAGCGCCGCTCGGGTGAGGCGCGACGTAGTCTCCAGCTTGAGCAGCCGCTCCACATCCTCCGCCGCTTGCGGCGCCGAGGTCAGCTGGAACCCGCTGCGGTGATGCTGCAGGCGAATGCCGCGCTCGATGGTGTCCCGGCGCAGCTCATCGAGCGCTTTCTCAACATCCTTGGACGATGCACCCAGGGCCGATGCCAGGCGCGGGATATCGACCGGGCCGGCGGAGACGAACAGGAGCGCCTCGAGTCGCGCCGGCAGAGTAAGCCCACGTTCCTCCGCCGGGTCCACGGAGGTGCCCGTGCTATAATCCTCCGCAGGCACGTTCCGAGGAGTGATCGAAGGTGAGTCGTTCAATGTCGTCCGCTCGGAAGGGATGGTCGATCGCCTGCGCGGCGCTGGCGCTCGGGATCGGCACACTCGCCTGCACCCTGGACGTCGGCGGCCCGGCCGCTCCCGGCGACCCGGTCCCAACCTCCGAAGCCGCGGCGCAGGAAGTCCTGGATGCCTGGAAGAGCGCCGCCGCAGCGTCGGTCTCCGCCGGTGAGGTGCGGCTGCTGATCAACGAGTCGCAACTCACCTCGCTCGTGGCGGCGCGTTTGGCCGAGAACGACGATCCGGTGTTGCGCGACCCTCAGGTCTACCTGCGCCAGGGCCAGCTCCAGATCTACGGCACCGTTCAACAAGGACCGTTGCAGGGAAACGTCCTGCTGTCGATTACACCTCGTCTCAACCCCGACGGCACGCTGGCCTTCGAATTGACCTCGGCCGATCTCGGGCCTCTTCCTGCGCCGGAGGGAGTCAAGGACAGCCTCTCGGCCGTCATCACCGAGGCCTTTGCCGGCCCGATTGGATCGCTGGCCACCGGCTTGCGGATCACGTCGATCGCCATTGATAGCGGCGAGCTGGCCCTGGTCGGCGTACTGCGCTAGGCCGCGATGGCGGATTATACCAGCCGGCCCTGGGCGCGGCAAACGGTGAGCGTCTTCTCCCGCACCGCCGTGCCCCTGATCCTGACCCTGATCACTGCTCTGGCGGCGGCATGCGCTGGCCCGCAGGCCACTGCGGCAAGCATCGAGATCCAGGTCGAGGTCGACGGCCGCACCGCCACCTTCCCGGTGCCCTCCGGCTCTACCGTACAGCAGGCATTGAGCGCCGTCGGCGTCCAACTCGGCGAGCTCGACCGTGTGGACCCGCCCGTCTTCACCGTCCTCACCCAGGGCACAGCCATCCGGATCACGCGCATCATCGAACGCTTCGAGGTCGAGACCGAGACACTGCCCTTCGAGCGCCAAACCATCCGCAATGAAGCCCTCCCCGAGGGCGAAACGCGTCTACTTCAGCCGGGAGTCAACGGCGAGCAGGAGACCACGTTGCGCATCCTCGAAGAGGCAGGGGTCGAGATCTCGCGCACGCCCGTGAAGACGACCGTCCTCAAGCCGGCTCTCCCGGAGATCATCATGGTCGGCGCCCAGGCCGCCTTCCGCCCGGTCGCCGTGGACGGAACACTGGCCTACCTCTCCGGCACAACGGCCTGGGTGATGACGGGCGACAGCGGAAACCGCCGTCCACTGCTCCTGGAAGGGACGCTGGATGGCCGGGTGTTCAAGCTCTCGCCCGATGGCAGGCTGCTGCTGTACACGCGTGAGGGCCCGGAGGACGACCCTTCGGTCATCAACTCCTTGTGGGCGGTGCTGCTGAATGACCCCGATCCGACGCCGATCGACCTCGGCGCCGAGAACATCATCCATTTCGCCGACTTCGGCCCGATGGCCGGCGACGCCTATCCGATCGCCTATTCGACCGCCGAGGCGAGCCCCGGCTCTCCCGGCTGGCAGGCGAACAATGACCTGGTGGTGCTGTCCTTCGTCTCGTCGGGCAGAATCCTGGAACGCGAACGCGTCCTCGACGCCAGCTCCGGAGGGCCATACGGATGGTGGGGGACGACCTTTGCCTGGTCAGCCGACGGCACCCGCCTGGCGTACGCGCGGCCTGACGGGATCGGTATCGTCGATCTCGACGCGCCGGCGCTCGCGCCTTCGGTCGTGATGACCCCGTACCAATCGCTGGGCGACTGGGCCTGGGTCCCCGGCGTTGCCTGGGGGCAGGACGGGCGCACGCTGTACTTCGTCGACCACGGCGCACCCACCGGGCTTGAGAGCCCGGCTGCTTCTGCAATGTTCGACGTCGCGGCCCAGCCGGGGCGCGGCGCACCCATCCTGAGACTGGCCGCGCGTACGGGCATGTTCGCGTACCCGGCTGTCTCGCCGGCGCGCCAGACCGACCGTGGCGAGATCGCCTACCGGATCGCCTTCCTCCAGGCGCTGGCGCCCTTGGAGAGCCAGACCAGCACCTACCAACTCGTCGTCATGGATCGCGACGGGAGCAACCAGACCCCCCTGTTCCCGGCCAGCGGCGAGGTCGGTCTCGCCCCTCAGCCGATTGTCTGGTCGCCGGATGCGGCGCGTGTAGGGTTGATCTACCGCGGCGACCTATGGATCGTCGACGCTTCGACCGGCGTCGGTCAGCGCCTGACCGGGGATGGCCAGACGTTGGCCTTGGACTGGAAGCCCTAGGCCCTACCGTGCAGCGGCATTCCGTTCGCGCGGGCCATGCACCAGCCACGTGAAATGCGAAGCCGCTGCCGCTCCCTGCAGCGGGCGGCAGTATGGAAGAGGAGGCCAGCGTGCGGGTACTCGTGACCGGTGGCGCCGGGTTCATCGGCTCCCATGTGTGTGACCGCCTGTTGAAGGAGGGCCATCAGGCCGTCGTCGTCGACAACTTGGTGACCGGCAGTCTGGAGAACATCGCCCATCTTGCCGGGCGGGGCGACTTCGCTTTCTTCAAGCACGATGTGTCCAACTTCATCTTCATCCCGGGCAAGATCGACGCCGTCCTGCACCTTGCCTCGCCGGCCAGCCCAAACCCCGCCTCGCCGTACGGCTATCCCCAACTCCCGATCCAGACGCTCAAGGTCGGCGCGCTGGGGACCCACAACGCTCTCGGCGTCGCCCGGGCGCACCAGGCGCGCTTCCTGCTCGCTTCGACGTCCGAGGTGTATGGCGACCCGGAAGTCCATCCGCAACATGAGGAGTACTGCGGGCATGTGGACCCGGTCGGTCCGCGCTCGGTCTACGACGAAGCCAAGCGCTTCGCTGAGTCGATCACCATGGCCTATCACCGCTACCACGGCCTCGACACGCGCATCATCCGCATCTTCAACACGTACGGGCCGCGCATGCGCCTGGATGATGGCCGGGTCATCCCCAACTTCATCTGCCAGGCGCTCAACCGTGAGCCGCTGACGATCTATGGCGAAGGTCTGCAGACACGCAGCTTCTGCTACGTCGATGACCTGGTGGAGGGTCTGTACCGCTGCTTGATGGCCGATGTCCATCTGCCGGTGAATCTGGGGAACCCCATCGAGATGACCGTCCGTCAGCTCGCCGAGGCCGTCAACCGGCTGACCGGCAACCCGGCGGGACTGACCTTCCTGCCCGACCAACGCGCCCCGGCCGATCCGCAGCGACGCCAGCCGGACATCCGTCGCGCCAAGGAATGGCTCCAGTGGGAGCCGATGATCGAACTGGACGCCGGGTTGCGCAAGACGATCGAAGACTTCCGCACCCGCCTGTGAGCCCCTCCGCGGAACGCACACGCCGCGAGGTCACGCGGTTCCTGAAGTTCAGCGTCGTCGGCGCCATCGGAGCCGTGGTCGATTTCGGCACCTTCAACTTGCTCTCGACCGTGCTTGGACTGTGGTCGGTCGCCGCCAGCATCCTGTCGTTTTCTGCCGCGGTGACCAGCAACTTCCTATGGAACCGGAACTGGGTGTATCCCGACTCGCGCGCCAAGCCCGTAACGGCCCAGGCGGCCCAATTCGCCTTGGTCAACGTCGTTGGCCTGCTGATCCGCACGCCGGTGTTCGCGTTGGGCGAGGCCCCGATGGCCCGCCTGGCCGCCGGCCTCTGGCCACGCCTGCAGTCACTCCCCGCCCCGGTGTCTGGCCTGGCTTCACGGCTCAGCCCCGCGGTCGCAGGCTCGAACCTGGCGCTGGCGCTGGCGGTCATCATCGTCCTGTTCTGGAACTTTGGCGTCAATCGTCTGTGGACCTACAGCGACGCGAAGTAGGCTACCCTTTCAGTCCCGGGCGCGGGTCGGTATAATCGGTCCATCTGTTCGGGCGACGGAGAATCGCATGGGGCGGGTGCCCAAGGGCAAAGCGATCCCGATCTACACCAGCAAGGGCGACTGGTCTGCCCTGCTGGTCTTCCCCTTCGTGTTCAATCAGATCGGCGAATGGATCGGTTGGGTGACGCCCGACCGCCAGGTGTACGACGTCGACGGCTTGTACGTCGGCTGGCTCACCCCTGATCCACGCGTGCTGCGCAAGCGGACCTACGACGAGGCGCTGCCGCACAAGACGCCGCCGATGCCCCCGGAGCGTATCCGCCCGCCGGCCACCGTCCCGCTCCCGCCGATGATGGCCGAACTGCCCTTCGAACACGTGGACGTTCTGCTCGAAGAGCCCGAGCGCCTGCACACGACCGACACGGGCGACCTGAAACAGGACGTCGACTGACGGCCGCACCGTCGCGACACGGGAGACGGTTTCGGGGGGACGCATGACGGAGCCTGTCCAATCCCTGAAGGAATTGCTGGAACGGTCAACGGCACGGCGCTTCCTGCAGGCGCCCGCGCCCGAGGACCTCGGCCTGGCCGAACGCCTGGCGTTTCCATTCCTCGGCATCGTGGGCCAGCAGGAGATGAAGCTGGCGCTGCTCCTGACGCTGATCAACCCGCTCATCGGGGGCGTGCTGCTCGTCGGGCCGCGCGGCACTGGAAAGACAACGGCCGTGCGCAGCTTGGTCGACCTGATGCCGGACGTCGACCGCAGCCGCTGTACGTACGGCTGCCTGCCTGAAGATGCCGAGGCCGGCGGGATCGACGCCATCTGCCCCGACTGCGCCCGCAAGTACGCCGGCGGCGAGGCCCTGACCTACCAGGACCGCGTCCAGCTGATCGAGCTTCCATTGAACGCCCGGCTGGAGGACGTGGTCGGCGGTATCGACGAGCGCGCCGCTATTCATAGCCGGCTGCGGCTCAGCCGCGGCCTGCTTGCCCGCGCCGATCAGAACTTGCTGTACGTCGACGAAGTCAACCTGCTGGCGGATGACATCGTCGATTCGATCTTGGATGCCGCGGCGCAGGGGATCTTCCATGTTCAGCGCGGCGCCGTGTCCGCCACGTATCGCGCCCGCCTGGCACTCGTCGGCTCCATGAACCCGGAAGAAGGCCGGCTCCGGCCCCAAATCCTCGACCGCTTCGGGCTGCGCGTCATCGTGCGCGGCCTGGAGAAGAAGCCTGACCGGTTGGAGGCCTACCGACGCGCTGTGGCGTTCCGCGGCAACCCGCGCTCCGTCCTCAACGATTATGCCGGCGAAACGGAGGCCGTGCGGCTCGAGTTGGTTGAGTCCCGCCGCCAACTCGCCTCCGCCCACCTGTCCTCTCAGGCAGAGGCGCGCGGGCTACGCATGATCCAGGAGCTGGCGATTGACTCGCTGCGCGCCGAAATCACGCTGTTTGAGGCGGCCCGGGCGCATGCCGTAGCCGATGGCCGGACCACGGCTACGCCGGACGACGTGTGCATCGTCGCCCCGCTGGCACTCCGCTTGCGCCGCTCGGAGTTTATGGAGGACTACTTGCGGGCGCAGGAGGCGGAAGAACGCCAGCTCCGGCGGCTGACCCAACCCATCCGTAAGGTGCGACCGGCTCGCCCGCGCCGCGCAGCACCCGCCCGCTGACCGAAGGACGGCCGCGGCGCACCATCCGGGTTGTCAGGATAAACGCAAACGGGCCGGGGAACTCCCGGCCCGGGCATTGCGTCTGCCGCACGCGGGCTACTTCTTCAGGTGCGAGTCGAGGTAGGTCACCGCCTCGCCTACGGTGGTGATCTTCTGAGCGTCCTCGTCGGAGATCTCCCCGCCGAACTTCTCCTCGAAGGCCATGATCAACTCTACCAGGTCCAGCGAGTCGGCCTCGAGGTCTTCGCGGAAGCGCGCCTCGGGCGTGACCTTGGCTTCCTCAACGCCCAGCAGCTCCACAATGATTTTCTTGACATCCTCCAACGTCCCGGCCATTCGACAGCCTCCTCTCCTTGGGTCCCAGGGAACACCGCTATTCTACGGTCCCTGCGTCTGCGCCGCAAGTTGACACCCCTCCCTGCGGCTGGTAGGATTCACGTCTGTTGTCGTAACCCCACCCTATGCCCGAAGTTACGGACACCCCCTCCCGCAAAGCGGACCATATCCGGGTCAATCTGGAGGAGGATGTCCGGTCAGGCCTCTCCGTAGGACTGCAGCAACTCCACTTCGTTCATCAGGCGCTTCCCGAACTCGATCTGGACGATGTGAGCCCGGCGACCACCTTCCTTGGGAAGCCCCTGGCCGCACCGCTGTTGATATCGTCCATGACCGGGGGAACCGAGCAAGCCGGGCGCATCAACCTGGCGCTGGCGGAAGCCGCCGAGGCGTGCGGCGTGGCGATGGGATTGGGGTCGCAGCGCGTGGCCCTGGAAGACAGCCGCTGGGCACCTACCTTCCAGGTCCGCCGTCTCGCGCCCAGCGTCCTGCTCTTCGCCAACCTGGGCGCCGTTCAGCTCAACTACGGCTACGGGATCGACGAATGCCGCCGCGCCGTCGACATGGTCTCCGCGGATGCGTTGATCCTGCACCTCAACCCTGTGCAGGAAGCCCTCGAGCCGGAGGGAAACCGCAACTTCGGTGGATTGCTGCCCAAGATCGAGGCGGTCTGCCGCGCCCTGCCGGTTCCGGTCATCGCCAAGGAGGTCGGCTGGGGCATTTCGTCTGCGACGGCCCGGCGGTTGGTGGACGCCGGCGTCGCCGTCATCGATGTCGCCGGGGCCGGCGGCACCTCCTGGTCGCAGGTGGCCAGGCACCGCGCGCGCTTGCCGGAGAAGGCCGAGGTTGCTGCGGCGTTCGCCGATTGGGGGATCCCGACCGCGGCCGCCCTGCAGGCCGTGCGCCGCGCCCTGCCCGACGTGCCGCTGATCGCCTCCGGGGGACTGCGCAACGGCGTCGACTTGGCCAAGTGCGTCGCGCTCGGCGCCGACCTGGGGGGGATGGCCGGCCCGTTTCTCAAGGCAGCCGCCGAATCCACCGATGCGGTTCGGGCCCTGATCTCGCTCACCGTAGAGCAGCTACGCGTGGCGATGTTCGCCACGGGCAGCGGACGTCTGGCGGCGCTCCGGAAGGCCGAGTTCTGGTCGGGGGACTAGGTCTTGCCGTCATCCGCCTTCGACGCCTACCTCGACGCCATCGAAAGTGACCTTCGTCAGGCTGCACTCCCCTTCGAGCCGCAGACCTACGCCGGACTGGTCGACATGGTGTCCTTCCACCATGGCTGGGGCGGCGCACCCTCCGGGCGCGGCAAGCGCGTCCGCCCGCTCCTGACCGTCCTTGCGTGCCAGGCCTGCGGAGCGGAATGGCGCGCCGCATTGCCTGCTGCCTCAGCCGTTGAGCTGATCCACAACTTCTCGCTGGTGCATGACGACATCGAGGATCACAGCGAGACGCGCCGAGGCCGGCCAACTCTCTGGTCTCGCTGGGGCTTGCCCCAGGCGCTCAACACCGGGGATGCGCTGTTTGCCCTCGCCCGACTGTCGCTCCACCGGCTCACAGAATCCGGGTATCCGCCGGCCGTCGTCCTGGCGGTCCAACGCGAGCTCGACGAGGCTTGTCTGGCGCTCACGCAGGGCCAGCACATGGACATGGCCTTCGAGAGTTTGCCGGTGGTCTCCCGAACCTCGTACTCCGAGATGGTCGACGGGAAGACCGCTGCACTGATTGCCGCGGCTGTCGGCACGGGCGCCGCGTTCGCGTAG